>OGOP01000418.1_pt1 | contig 39693 bp, 35 predicted proteins | sample 1552591 | NCBI WGS metagenome assembly OGOP01 (sample SAMEA2580120, study PRJEB22360) | human gut metagenome | biome: human gut; feature: human-associated habitat; material: faeces | place: Denmark | collected 2008/2010 | reverse complement strand
AAGACTGTTATATGAGAAAGTCAGTAATCGTGACTTCCCAGCTTCCGGTTGCCAAGTGGTATGACTACATCAATGAACCGACAATCGCAGATGCAATCATGGACAGACTCACAGCCGGCGATACTCACAGAATCGAGTTGAAAGGTGACTCGTTAAGACGTAAAAAACAGAAATAATACTAACTTTGCAGAACCTCATTGCAACCACTTTTGAGGTGGTACATTACATCGCGCTACAGGCGGTACATTACAAACCGCTACAAGAGGTACATTTATCCCGCTATAATCACTTCCTCACCCCATCATCGGCCGTAACACCTCTTTAACTACCCCAATCACATCAGCAAACGGCAGTTCACCCTTATACTTTATCTTCTTCAGATAGGCCTTCCACATAGTCTGGCGCATCGGGTCCTTTGCAAAACCATCACTAAACACCACACTGTCCGGATCTGCATTTGTTCCGCGATTCGCAAACACTTCAACCACGGCCTCCTTCAGCAACCCGTTATCTACCTTTCCGCTCTTCAAGATCGTGTACACATCAAAGAAGTCCTTCATTCTGCTGTTGATAGTCCCACGGTCTATCATCGTCTGGAACTTCTCAGCCACCACCGTCTCTAACGAATAAGCCGCCACATTCACCTCAGGCAAATCCTCTAGCAACAACGGATAGTCCAAATCCACAGGCTGCGGGATAATCACATCGCCAAAACCAACGTCAATAGAGAACGGCTGCACTATCGTATCCATATGTGCCATCATATGCACACGCGTTCCGTTATACTCCTTTTCAACGGTAATGTCCTCCAGCCAAATTTCCTCCTCACCACACTCAAATGTCACGCCGTCTTCTTCGCACGCTATACTGCATATCTCCAGCATGATACGCTTGATATTCTCCTTGTCACGGCTTATATGGTCACCTAAAAAGTCCATATCACGCGTCGGACGGGCCGCAAACCTGTCGTAAGCAAACAGCAGTGCACCCCCCTTCAAGAAAAAGTTCTTCCTGTAAGCACTCAACGAGAGCCTATACAGAAACCTTTCCTGCACAAAACGCAGCAATATCATGTTATAATCTGTACCCTTCGTCTGTTTGGCCAGATTCAATAGCTTATCCCTGTTTGATTTACCGTAATTCTTTAAGTCTCCCATAGCATTTATACCATTACATTCAGATATTGTGTCATTCTTGTGCCAATGCGCATCTTCCCGGCATACTCTGTAAGCCGTGCAATATTCCTATCTTTGCGTCTCAGGTAAGCACGCAGAATCTCTGTCATAACATCCATTCCCACCTTGTTTCTGAACCGCACCGCATCGCACACAGAACGTTCTATGTCGTAAATGTGTAGTTTACAGCCCGCCACATCAGCCTCCGCAATCCCCATCTCATAATACTTTTGCTCCCAGTAGCAAAGGATTATTGGTGGGAAATCAGGCACCACCACCTTCCTGTGCTTTTCTACTGCCACATAAATCGAACCCGGCAATTGTGTTGTCAGGCCATAATACTCCCAAGCTGAATAAAGACAAAGCACCCCCCCAGGGACTATGCGCTCCACGTCAACCATCGTGTTGGCAAGCCCCTCCTGCGTCGCGTATACGCCATTCTTCAGCCGCACTACATTGCCCGCGTCCATTGCCTTACGCACAAAGTAGTATCGCCCCTCTTCGTCAATATCGCGCGGTGTCAGTATTCCCTTAGTTTGTTCCATTATGCAGTTTTACTACGAATCTTTCGGTTTGCAAAAGTACGGCTTTTTTTTTAATTGGCCGTAGTTTTTCAAAAATTATTTCATTTCCACCTCAAAAATCCCAAGATTTTCAATCCAAAATTCCCGGAATTTTCAATCGATAGATCATTTTTCCTTTCTTTCTTGATCACATTATCCTCCGCTTCGTAAAGAGCCGCGCTGTACGCGGCACATTACTTCCGCTCCCCACGCACATGGTGCAGCCGCGAAAGCGGCAGCACCATGTGCCTAAGCCACCGCTTTAATTGTTCAGCTCAATCCTTGCCACCTCTTCTATTTTGGCAATCAGAGCCCCAAACGGTTCTCCTTGTTCAAACACTTTCGCTGAAATATTACTCCTGTATTCTGAGATTTTTATCTGCACATCATCGGACTGCTTTTCTGCATCCAAAATGTTAGACATTAACGGGAACAAAGTGCGTCCAATATCCATCTTCACCTTGGTTGCACCAAGAATCTTATCTTTGGGAAGGTTAGCCAAATCCTCATTCTTATAAGGTCTCAAGTCTACACAACACAGGGCATATTTGTCAGAATGGAGACTAGCCATTCTGACTTGTCTTGTACTCATGTGAGCGGGCTCAATACTGAAGTCCCACTTACTCTTAACCTCAATATAGTAGATTTCCTTCCAATCACCGTTGACTTTCAGGTTAATGATAATGTCTTGGCCGTCTTGTATATCATCTGCCACAATTACATCATCCTTATTTTCAGGCATTACAGCCTTGATTGCATCAGTACCTATGCTTTCCCTTAATACATCCTCTATATGCTTCCCAATTGTGTGAAGATGATTGAAACGTGCTGCACTTTCGTACTCCAGCTGTTGAATACGCTCCATCTTATCAATAAGCTCTGCAATATTCCCGTCTTCACCCAACTTAGAAAGTCTTTCAAGATCATCATCCTCCAGATTGTCCATCAGGGTAAACAGACTCTTTTGCGCTTTCCCTGACTGCATACTGAAGGTATATGATTCTTTCTTATCATTGATATGGCCAAACCACTCAGCCCATTCTTCAGATTCCCTTATCTTCAGGATAATACGCCTAACCTCCTTGTCAAATTTATGCTCGCCATCTTGTTTCATATCTGACACAAGGGCCTTCTCTATCTCCCCTGCAACATCACTGGGCATAACAGGCTGTAAATCAACAATGGCATCAAAAGCCTTATCTATCCACTCATCTTTCAGATCTTTCCCAAAAATGGTTTTGTATATCTCCACCATTTCATCTGGCACATTCCGGCTTGCCTTCAATTCACTTTTAATGCAAAGACCATTGTTCATGTTAGGCAGTACGCCGTATGTATCCAGTTTCTTCTTCCTGTCGTCATTATCTTTGGGCGCATACTCCTGTAAGAATCGCAGCAGCCACTCTTTGTTAGATGAAACCCACTCAGCATCCTTTTGACAGATAAGCCAAAGTGAACAGTCTAGCAGGAAGTTAAATGCTGGTTTGTAGAAATCCTCTTCATTACTCTCCAAATACCTGATAGTGGGCACAACAACAAATTCCTTTTGATAGAAATCAGCCAGTACCCGCATCATTCTACCACGCTGATTTGTAAACTCTTCCTGGCAAGACGCACAACAAAACTTGAACAATGCGTCCAACTGTCCATCTTCCAAGCATTCTGCTGGTTTATGATCAATCGTATTTCTTCGCCAAGTGCCAAGAGTGTTTGTTATATCCCCTCGCAGGTTCTCAATACTATATGGGTTAACCGCACATACATCAAGGAATGTCGGATTGAATATCTTCCCTGCTGCAGTCCCTAACAAGACGCTCGCAAGCTGGAAAACATCATCCGTCATGAAGTCACCATGATAAAGACTGTTCCGCAAACAAAGATCACCTTTGCGGTTGGGCAGTAGTGGATACTCTTCCATGAGTTTTTCATTACCGCTATCCTTCAAGAACAACAAGTATGTATGCAGGTGATCCCCATTGTCCTTAATAGCATCACAAACATTAGCCACCGTCACGAAAAACTCCTTATCCCTATCACAATGCCAACGGTCAACTGTTTTTGACCATGCAATCAAATCGGTTTTGGGCAATAATACCGCTTCTTCATTTGCTCTTTTAACCGTTGCAGCATATTGTGCCATCACCGGTTCATAGGTCTGGCATTGCTCAGAGGTAAGGCGCTTATAGAAATCAGAATTAAGCAATCTAACTCGCTCATCATCAACACTTAGCATCTCCTCTCCCACAGGCAGCACCTTCCACTTTGGCACTTCTGCTTTCCAAAGGTCCTGCATTTCTTTAAAGAAACGTTGCGTCTCTTCATTCTCTGCAACTTCAGGGAAAGACACCTGGCACATCTTCAGATCAAGAGTTTTTGCATTTTCTGCTTTTGAGTAATAAGCAAACAGAGCCGCCATCATCTCTCTCAGTATCCGTTCGTTTTCGCCGCCTTTTTCTTTGCTAATCTGAGAAACGCCAGGAAGCATAATGTTGTTTCGTTTCTCAACAGGATAAAACCTCTTGGAATGAAAAATGAAGTTTACGCCAAAATCTTCAGTCCCTAACAGAGGTAACCAGAGGAACAGACTGGGAATGCTCTTTACATCTCCACAAAATGTTGGGAAAGGTGGAATAATCACCACATCCTGATTGATTGAACGTAGGCTACTGCATTCCATTAATTCAGCATGGCCGGTAGTCACATTGGCTAATTCTATTACTTCCTTTACTTTTCTCCAACCATCCTGTTCTAGCGGAGTGTTCTCGTTTACTCCTTTTTTCTTAAATGAATAATGCTTATTGATATACTGATCGTCAATCTCTACTTCGCTAATGCTATCATTCAGCACAAGAACGAATGGCATCAGCCGTATGGCACTTTCTAAATAGACAGACACTTCTGCTACTTGTTCGGGCTGTAAATCATATCTGAACGATGTCGTATCATCAATAGGTGATGGATATTTTGTTTTCTTCCAGAAGTTCTTTACATACCCAAGTTGCTCTCTCATTATCCCTGGGCCATCTGTAGTATCAACTCTCCTTCGGTCAAGCGCAAAATCTTTAATCTGAACGTAACCACTGATTCCTTCTTCTGTCTTTACAGCAAAAGGAGTGCTTACGTACACCAAACGGTTCAGGCTATGAGTTGTCATGAAGCCTGTACCATATTGTCCTACCAAATCAGCGTCTGCCCTGTCTTTCGAGCTATCTTGTTTCACCAGAGCGCGGAACGAAGTGTAGTCAAAAGGGGTTCCATGGTGTAAAAAGATGAAACTCTTATCAGTAAGTTCCATCTTTATTCTTGCGGCTTTCGATTGGTCTTTGGCGTTCTGCACCAGTTCCCAAATGGCGCGTATGCCGCTCTTCTCATCCTGGTTTTCCATGCCTTGGATGATTTTACGGCAATATCCTTCATATTCGAGGCGTTCATCCTCGGATTGTTGCCAACGCTCTTCTGGTGTCAAAACACGTTCTTCCATCCACTTTTCTATTGTTCTATAGGCCAAAGTTTTTCTTTAACATGGCCATTAATATTCTTTGTTATTTCACTAAAGCTAACGCCCACACCCCATATTTCTCTTGATGTCAATTTATAGTGGTCGGCATACCCTTTATCTTTAATCTGCTTTAAGGCATTCTTCGCTTGTAACCTTTTGCACTTAGTGTATTTGAGCTCAAAGATATATGTTCTTATGTCGAGCTTTATAACCATGTCTATTCTTCCATCCGACAAAACCTGCTCCACAACGGGCTCAAATCCTAAGACAAACAAAAGAATCTGGAGCATAGTTTGAAAATGTCCCTCATTGAACTGCTCCTTTCTACTCAAATAAGGTATCCCCTTTAGAATACCATTTATAGAGTCAACAAAACCATCAATATCATTATCAAACAGTTGAGCTCTAAGAATCTGATATGGTCTCGGAAGGTTATCATTCTCCTGATACACTTTAATACACCTATCAACAGTTTCATCAATACTATTCACCATTCCGCAGATACCAGAAACAATATAGTTATCTATGAAGCCACCACTAATATTGCTTTCAATTATGCTCTTAAATGAATCAACGTAACCTTTAAACCATTTTAAATGGTTGAGTAAATGTGATACAGATGCGAATTGGGTTGGAATAAGGTGTGAACTCTCATCGGGCAGACTGTATCGATCCTCAATATTACCCATGATGGAATTAAGGAGATCCATGAGTTCTGTGCCGCCTTTTAGATGATATATACCATTTCTTCTATTACGACTCACATAGTGATAAAACTGATTCCACTCTGGGTAATGGCTACTAATCCACTCCTCAAGGTATTTACTTAATTCAAGTTCTCTTTCTATCTCTGTCATTACATTAGGGACTGTCGTTTATTGTTTTCAATTTGAGCGGTGCAGCGACTGGTTCCATCCGTTTCTGCTTTCGGCTCATCAATTTTTCGTTTTTGTATCTCGTACCCGCTATTTCAGCCGGATTTTTCGCCTTTTCTCATACACCAGGATATAGCAATCCCAGAAAAGCACAACTTCATTTACGTGTTTTCGCCCTAGGCAACTTCCAACAAAGCCCGTTGCTCTATCCTTTTCTCCAACTGCACCACGCTCGCCGCATGGATGCAGAAGAAGATATACAGGATTTCAGAGATATGTCTGCCTCATGCTTTTGCTCACCATCCCGAAGTTCTCCGCCATCTTCCGCAGAGGAAGCAACTTCTTTATCCTGCCCAACTCACTCTTTTCAAACGTTGACCTATAGAGGTCATAAAAATCGAACTCCGTGAATCCAATGTTTGGTGCTATTTCAGCTAAATTTCGTACCTTTGCCATGCAGATTTATTTTGCGATTCCTCCAAATTCAGCTTTCCACGGCCTGTTGGAGGAATTTTTATTTATTTATCAAAGATACAAAATTTCTAACACATTAACAATCAATTTGTTATAAAAATATCAACATTTCACGACAGTCCCTAATTTAGCATTAGTCAGATAATCTTCAAGAGAGGAAACCGGCTGTCCCGTATTATATACCCTGGATTTACAATTGTAGAAATAGTCATATATCCCCTCAGGCTCTTTTACATCTATTTCACCCATCTTGATAGCCCGTAATAAATGGTAATATGTCAGACCGGGATTACTGGTCAAGAGTGACACATCACACAAGGCTAAAAGAAAAATATCACTGAGAGTCCTATCACCTAATATAAAGTCAGATAATATGCGTGCGATGTTATATGGAAAGTCTGGAGATTTTGAATAATCACTGCAACAAAGTTTCTCAACCAAATACGCCATACTCTCTTTTATAGCGTAGGCACCTACAGTTAAATAATCCCCTTGGTTTACATCTAAGGTTAATATCTCATAGTCAACTTTGCCGCCATCTTTATCATCAACACTCTCCCCTAATAGCATTACGTCATTAATTGACTTAATTTCCAAATCATTCCTATCTCCTTCAAGATTATCCATAAGTTTAATGTTAGGCAAGACATTATTCTCATAATCATGAATTGTTACAGGAACTCGAAACGTATTATTAGCGCCATTAGTAGTCTGAGTAACTGATTGACGAAGGTACTCTCCATACACATATATTCGACGAGAGCAAGCAGCAGTAGTAAAATCTTGAATAAAATGAATGTACTCGTGAAAAAACACAGAGAAGTCTCTCGGAGACATTAAGTTCAAATCAATATCACCAGACACATTTACATTCATTTTAAAAAATGCAGGACTATAATAACCTAATGTTTTTGTCATATAGAAAAACTACAATTACATCACTCTATCCCTTCCCCCGCAGCAGCCAAGCGCGAGGACGGCCCTTGGGCCGAGCCGCCCGGAGCGCTTGAGCTGCAGCAGTCGGAGAGCGTATATTCCGACTGCTGTGCGGCGTTTACACAAGATGCACAATCACCCCTACTCCCAAACCTCATCAAGACCGGACTTCCAGGCAGGGAACGGCGGATTCTTCACAAGTTCATTGTATATAGTCAGCATCTTCAAACGCATCGCCTCCGCCTTATTGATAACAGAAGGAGTCAAAGAAAGAAGCAACGGAAGCTTATCGGACAAAGGGACTTCAAGACCAAAGCCATGCTCCGCATCCTCAGCCGACATACCAAAATCCATCTCAATTATCCCATCCTTATCACCACCCGTCATAAGCTCATACAGAACAGGACAACACTTCTCCACCTTCGGCATCTGCAGCTTCTCATTCGTCATCCTATCCCAGAACCTACCCCAATTCACAAACAACATCCCACGCGTAGCATCAACCCTCGCAAAATTCACAACCAGATACACACCCGGCTTAACCTTGTAAATAATCTCCACCACATCCTTCCGCACCGCATAAGTAAACTCCGGACAATCCATACTAAACGTAGCCCCAGCCTTCGCCGATAACATCTTCCTCATCACAGAACAACCATTAATCACAAATCAATATCATAAACAGTCTCATCCACCTGCTCCTGGAGGTCTTCGATGTTGCATCCGAGTCTCCTGGCGTGCTTCTTCAAGGTGGATAGGTAGTTGTTATAATCCCAGGTGCCGAACGCAGAACATACCATCAAATCTGCAAGATAAGTAAGAGGAACTCTCCCAAACCTTGATCTTTGAAGATACTGCACATTGATATGCTCCATCGTCTGCATGAGATACGGATTGGCAGCATAAATAACACCCTTGACAAATGGTTCAACAGAAGGATACTGTGTCTTGCTTCTTTCCCGCAACAAACACTCTATGTTCTCTGATAACTCACGCATAACAGGCAGCACACGCGCAGGGCACTCTTTATGCTTCAGGCACTCCCACCACGATGCCATAATGAACAGCACCTGTGGCCAGGAAAATTCCATTCCCACCTCGAACCGATCCTGCTCTTCCTCAAAAAGATCCAGCATCCCATCACTCCATCCCATGACAGGCTTTCCATCCAATTTCACAAGTCTGTCACCCATAAAAGTATGGCGGACAGTATAGCAGAAATACGAGAAAACTCCAATATAAGAGCACTCAACTGCACGCGACATACCAGGTTCAACGCATTCCCAGCAATCGCTGATCAATTCATAAAGTTCATGGAATGTATCCCTGTCTCCCCATATCTGCATTCCAAGCTTATGCTTGGTATTCAAGAAAGTAAATTTCATACGTAAATAAATTCGTTATAATGTGCCTATAAATAGGCGTTTAACATTCTATTTCAGACTTTGGACAAACCAGCGCCACAACCACTCATTCTAAATCAGGATGTCAATGAACTAACTTTATTTTGAAAAAATTAACGCATCAGTAGTAATATTGAATAATTCGATCCTTCCACGCATTGGCCTCATCCTCTTAAACAAAATCCGCCGTAATATCAATAATCTCCAGAAGCCGACGTCCGCCAAGTTTGTAAATCTTTTGGATTTCCTCTTGATTCCCGGCATCGACTTCCATTGCATGAAAAGTCGGATTTGCAAGATTTTCATCCCAGAAGATGATAATCTTGTCATTTTTTCTATCCTTGAAATAGAGACGGTTTGAAGTTTTGTTGGCAGAGACAGCCCGCTTAAGGAATTCAGTGAGTTGTTCTTCGGGATATGTCAATGCTGAAATGGGAGATCCGCCCTTGCCGGTTTTCACCGTACGACCATGCTTCTTATAATTGCTATCCAGCACCCGCTGCGGAATCCTGTTCTCTACAAACCACAAGTAAACTTCTTTAGAATCGCAGCGCAAAACATTAAGCCTCAGACATTTACCATCTGAATCATAGACAACAGGAGGGCTATCCGGCTGCGCCAAGGCATCCTTGTTAATCAGCACTTTGCCAGACACTTTACCCTCAACAAAAGCATTGACCAGACCACTGTCAACAGCAACACCGTTGATGGTCAGCGGTATATTGCCAATCCCCTTTTGCTGTATACTATCCGCATCATTGAAAAAAACAAGCAAATTCGACATCTGCGGCATTCCCTCATCCGAAGATTTGAGCAACTTCTTGAGATATTTCTCATCATAAAACATCTCATAATCTTCCCCTTCAACCAATTTCATACTCTGCACAATCCGCTTCAAGATTGAAATAGTCTCCTCATTATCAATCCGTCCAACTTGTTTAAGATAAGCGGCATCAGGATCCGCATCCTCATCCCCAACACTTGGTATCAGCAAAAACAATCTATTCATATCCCATCTCAAAAATCAAACAGCACTTCCAAATCAGCTTTCATCTGATCAAAAAAACCGACCGGAGCATTCCGGATTCGGCCATTTGAGCCAATCTCGACTTTAACAGGCCGCGAGTTCAGGATTTCGTCCCGCTCAAAGTAATAGACAGACAAGAGATTACGGTCAGCCGAACATTCTTTCCAGTTTACCAATGCCCCGTTGACTATATGATCACTATGAGTCTCAAGAATAATCTGAACACCATTCATTCCCGCTATCGAAAGGAGCTTCATCAACGCTGCCTGTCCAGAAGGATGAATATGGGCCTCAGGATTCTCAATCAGCAGGAGCGATCCAGGGCGGGCCGACAGGACAGCAACTACAACAGAAAGCACATATGATATGCCAAAGCCGGTGTTGATGGCACTGTGATATGTCGTAACCTTACCGGGAATTTCATAGCCGTAATTCAATTCATACAGAGAGCTGCTCTGGTTAATCTGCAACTTCACCCCATCTGAAATCTCTCCCATCCAAAGTTCAGTCTGACGTTTCAGGCTCAAATCCTTGGAATCTTGATATGCCAACGCGGGAATTGTGATGATCTCGCTTCCGAAAACACTCAAGAAATATGCGACATACTCTCCCCTACCAAGTTTCTTTGACAATTGTCTGTGCTTGTCAACCACACCGGTATTTGACTGATAAATGGACTGCGGTCCCATTCTGAATGCGCTCAGATACTGGAAGTTGTCGTTAAATAGAGGGATTCGCTCCAATCGCTCGGCAGCCTCACCTAAATCCTCCCCAACATATTCCATCTCATTTTCATTTCCTACAGGATACTGATAAGCAAATTCAAGATTATCTTCATCAGTAATCATGCCCAGTTTCAACAAGTTTCCGTCGTTTGCAACACTCCTATTGACAAGGCTGGCTGAGCCTACTGAAAAGAAAGAATCCCCATCCAGAAAAAGCGTTCTCATCGAAGGTCTTTTCTGAAACGATTCCCGTAGGATAAGCATAGACTGGAAGACAGAGGACTTACCCATACCGTTAATTCCAGTAAGGATTGTCAAGCCGCCCAGTTCCAGGCTAGTATCAGCGTGATTCTTGAAATTGTGAATATTATAACGCTTTATCATACATTATCCATTTAACACATCCATCACCAGTTTCTCCATTGCCATAAACCTGTAATTTACCGATCTTGAACTATTGGTGCCATTACTCAAATTCTTCCTGAGAGCCTCATCTTCAAACATCTCGGCATATTTCTCCACATAAACAGATTTCCGATTCAGCAGCTCAAGTCTTTCACTTTCAGATAATTGGGACACCGACCACATCATTGCCTCGAAGAGTGACAGCGATATAGGATTGGACTTTATATTAGCATTTCTACGCTCGGTATCAGTAAGCGGCTGCCTGAATGTATCCGCGCCAAGCAGTGACTTGCACAGGGAGAGAGAATTCAAAAAAGCATTCTCCACATTCTCCCATTCCTCCTCGCTGGTAAACTCATTCATCTTTTCAAGAGCCTTGCCGATGAAGACGTCCATATTATTACCGGGATATGCTTTAAATCCCAAAATATAGAATGCAAAGAATCTTGAGACAAAATCATAGTGAAGCAAGCGCTTCTTGGAAACCTTTCCGTCAGTAGCATTCTCGAAGGAAGGACTTTCCGCAAGCCTTTTGACCAAATCCATTGAAGGTCCATGAAACAGAGCGTTACGGATTTCAGCTGGCGTAAGTTTCGTCCCTTCCGAATTGATACGTTGGAAAATAATATACTTGGCCTCAGCGGAAGAAGCTCCGGAGATAATATTCAAAGTAACCGAACGCATGGACATCTCCAACTGCTCAAAATAAGAAAAATCCTCGTAAAATCTCCCATTATGCGTCTTATCCAGAAATTGCAAGCCAGTCAATTTAAGGCTTTCTTCCACCATGAATGAGTTGATTGAGCTGAGCCTCTGAAGCCCGTCAATAACTACCCATTTCTCCTTTTCAGCATCAATGAAGAAATAAAAACTCGGGAGAGGAAGCCCCAAAATCAATGATTCAATCAACCTGCTCTTCTTGGCTGCGCCCCAAAGGTCCCCGTGACGCTGAAAATCAGGCTGCAAATCTATCATCCCATTCCTCAACATATCCGTCAGCTGTCCGACAGTTGTATTTTTTACCTCCACCTTCAGCGAAGACGGATCGAAAGGCTTGTCTATAGGAGTATTAATCAATGTTGCCATACATATTCATACTAACTCCTACAAAAGTAACAAATCTCTCCCACATTTTTACATTCTTCGAAATTTATTGCGATGGATATTTTCTTTATCAGGTGCAGCGTGACTGCCGTGGACATAGCGGTTTCGAAGAGCTGGACCGTTGGTATATTTTGAGTTGTACATATAATAATCAAAATAGTTTCGCTCTTCGTCAGAAAGAAGATGATTGTCCTTAACAACCTCTATTGAGAGAATAATACCGAAAAGAGTTGGAATTGTGAACATTGGTCACTCTGACATTATCTGAAGACAGCATCAGAAATTCTTCATCGACAGAACCGGTCTTGGCATAAAGATCATAACGGTGTGCAATTGCGTCAATTTCCGGAGCGATGGTTCTGCATTTAGTCAACCAATCCGCCGAATCATTGTAAACGCAATCTATTGCTGAGTGTCAGATAAATTTCGTACTTTTGCCATGAGTTAATTTTACTCATTTCCTCCGAAGTTCACTTTTCCACGGTGTTCGGAGGAATTTTTATTTTCTCTTACTAAGATACAAAGTATTTATCATATTGACAATCAATTTGTTATATTTTTAAGTCAATTTCACAACTACCCCCTAGGTTATCCATTGTTTCTTTTGATGCGTCCATAAACTACCCCCTCATAATATCATCACCGGCAAAATCAAACTCTCATTTCTTTAGTCCCGGATTCCGCTTATAAAAGTCTGCCAAAGTCTGTATGGCATCGTCGTTTATAGGATTCTCCTTAACCAGCGTCTCAAAAATAATCTTTGCATAAGCCTTAAGCCCCAGAAATTCATCCATAAAGCCTACTCCAAATGCCTCATATAAATTACATTTGGTTCTTATAAAGCAGTTATAACGCCAAGCCTCAGCGAACAGATTAGGCTTTTGGTTTCTCACTTTCTCCATCTCTGCAAGTCTGTAGAGTAATAGCACATGCCATTTCCTTTGAAGATACAATTCACACAAATCTCGCTCTTTCTTATCTGTCATCTTGATGTACCCAAAATACTGTTCCAAAGACTTTTTCATCTCATCCTCAAAGTATTTCGTGTATTCACATTCATAGGATCTATCATACGCATACTCTGTATCCCAGAACCAGTGCTGGATAAGCACCAGCATCAGCATACATTTTTCAGTAGGATGAGTCACAGCATCACAATAACTTTTAATAATGTCCGATACTTTATGGCTCTTTTTATTAGCCACAATGCGACTTCTGCCTTTCTCTAATGTTAAATGCAAAAGCGCCAGCAATGCCAAGGCTGTTGGTATGGGTTGATTTTGTACAATTACCGAATCTAATGTTTTGGGGATGTCTATATCTTCGTCTTCTATACAGATAGCAGATAGCAACCAAAGCAGATGCCCGCTATGCAATTTGAATATATCCGGGTCATTGATCATTGCCATAAGCGTTCTTTGCAATCTTTGCGGACTACCTCCCTTTGCATGTTTTAACGCCATCAGCAAGGTTGTTTGCTCCTCATCTGACACGCTTGGTTCTTTCAGTCTTTGAGCTATATAAGCTGTTATCTCCTGATACTCAACTACATCTCTCGACATCTGTTTTTTCTGCAAAGCATCGCACGCTTCACCATAGTCCGAGCTCCGTCGTCGTATGGCGCGCATAATCTCAACACATCCCATTTGAGGCGGAATACCCACATCCGGCTTTTCACCATAAAAACTTTCTATTTCACCGACAGTTTCCATTTTTGCACCATATAAGGGTGAGCGGGCTGGTAATCTGAGTGCAGTAAGGCACAATACATTGTTGCAAATGAAATTGAACATCTGTAACATATTGTCATATACATTCTTAATAATCTGTATGTCCAGTGCATCTAACTCTTTGTTGATATCAGTCACATCACTGTCTTCATCCAGATGGGCACAAGCATGGTCACGAACCTTCCGATATTTTTTAATGGTAGGTTCAACCTTATATATTGCCTCGAACTTATTAAAAGCTCCTTCCAACATCGTCTTATTGTCAGTCTTCGAAATAAGTTGAAGGAATAACTTGTCAAAACCTTCTTCGTACTGAACAGCCTTATTATTGATGTCCGTTCTCGTAATCAAGTTGTCGTGATAGTTATACACCATACAGACATATAACCGCTTGAATATTCTTTCAGCGTTCTTCTCTTTATAGGTTTGTTTATAGAGCTGGGCCGCCATATCCACCATCAGTTCAATACTTTTTAGGTATTGGCCTTTCACCTGCGGCTCGGTGCAACTCATAAGCCCGCCTTTATTGATTCCGAAGGTGTCTAATGCTCCGCAAGTAAGGTATGCCTGATCATCTGAATTCAAGACTTCTAGAGTTTCTTTTGCCGTTCTGAGGTCCTCATCACAGAAACCTTTCGTGACAACTTCGATGCCCTCTATTAGAGACTGTACTCTTATGATAGCATCAATCAGACAAACAGTGTTAGCATAATCAATAAATCTGAATACTTCAACGCTGGCAAATAAATCCACCTTCCCATTAGGCGTCTGGAAATGAGCGCCCAACTTATCCCTAACCTGACGCAGACCTTGGTTATACTGATTTTTCACAGCCTCTGCTTGCGGATAGTTAGTATCCGTTTTTGGTATGCTGTGGCTCCACATCTTCGTGATGTCATCCACGCGCATCATCACGTAGACACCAAGAATCCTACTACAAAAGTCATCTGCAACCTTCAAATCTATCAGTTGCTTCATCATCTGTAGCTCATTCAAGCACAGGTGTATTTTGTCAATTGCCTTCTGGTTCATAAGCTATTCTCTTTACGCATCTACCGGTTCTCCTTCAAAGAGCTTATTATACATCTGGTAATCACTTTGCTTTATACGACCAAGGTCACCATTTACGTGCAGTATGGGTTTCCATGTCTGCTGGGCAACACAATAATCAGCAAACTGTGAAAGACACAGAGTAATCTGCTCATTTGTTCTTTGGGACAATTCTGTTATAAAGTCCTTAAAACCTTCCTGACTTTTAAACAAGCCAAAGAAAGGGAATTCTTCTTTAAACTGAAGCTGAATGCCAGAAAACTGTTTTGGAGCCTTGCTATGACCTAAAACATCCTTTAAGAAGAATTCAGGATTCTCTCGGATAGCCTCCTTTAACGTTTCCAACGCCTCTGCATCTATTGATTCACCAGGGCCGTTCGGAATATACTCTGTGACACAGGCTCTCAGAACTCTATATACTTCCCAATTGTCTACTTTTCCTTCTCGGATGTGCGAAATTGCAACTGACAGTTTCTTCCTTGCAAACTCCATCAGTTCCTCTGGGGAGAAAATCAACTTTGGAACCTCTCCGGCATCCAAGGTGTTTACTGCATGAAGAGCATCATGGAGCGTTTCCACTGATAACGGCCACTCAAACATATCATTTAATGCCGCCTTAAAGAACCCCTTAAATTCTTTTGCGTCACTTTTTTTTTGAATGTTTTTATATTCTCTTCAACATTTCCTTCTAATAAATACGACAAGGATGCGATATACAAGTCCCTTGATTCACAATACGTCCTTGTCAAAAAGAATAATCGCAAGTACCTTTTCGCATCATCAACACCTTTGATAGATTGTTCATAAGACAAAACGAACTCAATCAAATCACTCTTCATCCTGTCGTTCGACAACCACGGCATGATTATTTTTCTGAAATCTTCTGGTGTTATTGACGCATCGAGAATCTTAGACAAATCCTTAAACTGTAAATCAAGGACATCATAATCATAGAAATAATGGTCGAAAGAATTCTGATGAGTTACCCTTCTATACCCTTTCTTTGCAGTCTTTTCAGAGAACAGCGCATCTAAGATATCTTTGCAATTTGGTTTGTCGCCATTGAGAATGTTCAGGATAAATGTTTTCTTCTCTATTCCATTGCCACTTCTAAGAGCAACAAATTCGTGTCTCGCCAACCTCACATATTCATCAGGGAACTTATATCTTATGAGTGTGGTCAGTAAAAAATCCTCTAACGAAACATCATGCTCAACTTGCGGCAGATAAACCGAAATGAGATTTGCAAATCGCTTAACATCCCGGACGGTAGAAAGATACTTGGTCATAAAAGGATAAAGACGAGGCAACGCACTTTCTATCTCTTCGTGCGAGCAACCTATTATCTTCGTATCTGACAAAGAGTATAGATACTCCCTAAGGATGCCTACGTATCTTCCCGAATACCGGATAGGAACAGAAACTTCCAGATTAAAGTATTTATCTGTATAATCTCTTGTTCCTGTAGCATCTCCCTGGTAACTAGCAATTACGCTATTCGTATGCGTCTTGTCATACGCAGTAAGGTAGAATGTTCCCTTGAAGGCAGCATTTTTATCTATCAGCTTTAGCACCTCTTGAATTTCCTCACCAGTAAGTCTGTCAAAGTCATCAACAAAAACAATAACCCTCTTGCCTATCTCGCTGATAATGTCAGAAATCTCTTTCCTCTTCTCTGAAACGTCCCGACTACCTATCGCCCCTATCACTCTTGCTGCCCAAAGACTATCCGGCAGGGTTCCAATGGCATGCATATACCTTTCAGTAACCTTTTGTGCACCCGAATGATATATTGCCAAAGATTTTCCAAACTCAAACAGGAAGTCCCTTTGAATGTCTTGAACTGCAGCAGACTGTCTCGGTGAGAAATCAATGATTATAACATCCTTACAGGTTAAGAGATAGTTCTTCACAAAGTTTAGTAAGGTCGTTTTTTCTGCCCCCAGGCTCCAGTAATACCTATGCTGAAAGACCGGTCTCCTCTATACTCAAGGATTGATGAAACTATTCTTTTTGCAAGTTCCTCGAATCTTAGTTTACCGTCATCTAAATTCTCTACAGGCAAGTCCTGAAATAAAAGAATACTGCTATGTTCGAACTCAGAGACACGAGGCTTCCTAGAAATAATGCCGTATATAAAATGTGAAAACAATCCTAGCGTATATGAACAAAACAAGAGTAGCCAGACTGGATATTTACCAAATGCTTTTAAGAATGGAGAAGAGCTATTATCCAACCAGAAAAAGAGTAGCAGAATAATTATGGAGCAAAAAGCACCGATATGAAAAGCAGAATACTTGGTTCGTTTGTGCTTCCATCCGACAACAATTAAGCATAATGCGGCTATAACAGATGTGATATCCAACCACGTTCCTTCCTGAAGATTCAGATAGCCCCATAACCAAGGCGATAACCTATCATATATGACACTTCTCAAAGTACCATATACAATGATGGTCATTAGTGGCCAAACAAGTATACGGTAGAACTTATTGCTGCTCATTACAATACCTAATTACGTTCTTCCTGTGGTCGTCTCTGTGGCCAAAACAAGTACGAGCAAAAAAAACAGATAGCTTTCAATACCTTTTTAACCATGAGCCATTAACCTATGAACTCTGAATCATGAACCATCAAATGGTTTCCCCTGCATATTTCATATTCTTCCCAAGGACTGTATAATGTTCCCCTTTGTTTGGACAGGGGTTAAGTCCTCTTGTGCGCTTCCCCTTTTTGTAGCCTTCCCTGTTAGTCGGACAGTTCTGAATTAGACAAAAATTGAGGATGGCGTGCGATTACCCTTTCTACGCAATCTTTATGCTTAATACAAATTCAATTCTCTTCGGTCAAAAATCAAATCTTGATTGGTCGGATCGTTTATGATATGCACAATTCCACGACCCAATGTTATCACCAGCTGTTTAATTAAAGGTATTACAACTTCGTATTCATCTAGATTACCATAAGAGAAATGGAGTTCAGCTTCTTTATTGTGGACTATACTGTTACGCAGTTGATAAACCACTTTCGCATATTTATTAATGTCATTAGCACTTAGATACTTCACTTTATAGTATTTCTCCACAAAGGCATTGATTACAGGATCCTGCAAAAGTGTATCAACCTCTGGCATGACAGGAGTTGGAAACAACTTCTTAAAACCATCACAGAATTCCTTATCTTCTGCTTTTCGAAAACTTTCTGTTACCGACATCAACCTTCTAATAAACGATTGTCTAGTACTTGGAGTTCCTTTAGTAATCTCCACCAGTTTTTATCTATATGCAAAGTATTCTAAAGTTTGGTAAATTTTCAAGTATATTGTTAGAAAATCACCAGCATGCTTTGCTTCGTTCAGCACATTATAGACATCAAAGAATTGTTCATAAGTAACATTGGATTGCCACAAAATAATGAAAGGAGAATAAAATGAATTGACTGTATGCTGCAATACAAATGGTACATCAAATTTATTATTCTCCACATGGCACAAACATGCATATGCATATTTTCTCCACAACGTCCCTTGATCAAGATCCGGTTCAGCGCAGACTATAAAAATATCATTAGGTGACAAAATATCTACATGATCCCAAATATCAGAAATTTGTGCAGCATCAGCATTATTGTACATCTCTTCTATTGCCACAAAAACTTCTGGCCTTAGGTAAAAATCTACAGGCAAGCCATTTTCCTCAAAGAAAGCGCTAGTTGGTAGCACAACCAAATCCGGCCGGGTATAGACAAACCGCTTCAGATGCACTTTTTGTAATTCATCCACTATGGACAGTTTGAATAGTTTTCCTATCTTAGGAATATCTTCTTCCAGCCTATCAGGATCGCTACCTTCGACATCCCTTATCATATTAAAGACGCTATAATATCTACAATTGAAAAACGTATCTTCCAATATATCAATAGCATCTCCTAATCGATAGCGCGACAGATTGTCAGCAAAATCTACCACCTTATCAGGCATTGCATTAGCAGAAAGGTTTAATCGTGCTGCAATATCTTCCAGCATTTTTACATATATGTCTTTCCTTACCATAAGCGTCCTGATGTAGCAGTCTTGAAGGCATATAACCAATCACTATTTCCCGTTTCAATCATTTTCACGGTATAAGCAAAAATTGCCCTACGTACTATGTTACCTACATTAATCCTTACACTTGACAATTCGCTATATGCTTGCTCAAACTGCTCCAATCTGAAGTGATACTTTCCTCGTTCTATTCCATCAATAAACTGGTCTATTGTATCAAGTATGAACACCTCGTCATGGTGTGATCCAAAGCATTTACCTAAAGCTGCAAACACACCACTCAGTGTGGTATCTTTACCAAACCACTGGCGATGCTTTTCATCCTTACTTGAAATAGCCATATCAACTTTATAAAGGTATTGCAAATACTTTGTCAAGTATGTCGAATCAAAGTACTTCACTGTCAGTTCAACATCCATCATTTCATCCACATCCCACCTCATTAGTGAAGCTGGAGCTATACGCTGAGGCTTATTTTCAATCATTGATTGCAGAGCAATAATCGCAGAAGAGAGCTGAAATTCTCCTATTTCTCTATTTCCTTTCTTTACTCTTGAATACTCCGGTGATTTTTCTCTATAAAGTTTAAGTTGAATATGCTGATTGACTTCTGGTGATTCAAAATATCTAAGGAAAAGAAGTTCATATTGGTGAGTCGAAGACATTGGTCTCTGACCGGCATTTAGGATAAGCATCTTTTTAATAATGTCCTTATCTTCAAGACCTGTCCATATTGTGAAAGTGAGCGTAAATTCCTTATATGCATTTAAAAGTTTATCATAATAGACTCCCTTTGCATCCGATTCAAAAAACTTTCTCAAATATGATGATGTAACGAAATCTAATTCAAGGTATCCATAATCATCTGCTGCAAGATAAGAACGAAGATCCATGTGACTAGACAAACCCTCTTTCTTTATTAAGGTGCATATCTTGTATGCCATCCACAAACGGAATGTTCTCTGCAGTCCATCTAGTATTTCTACAGAATCCAAATTCAATTCAACCTGTTTTGCATCGACATCTATACCATCAATGCAAGTTAAGGTGAACGACGGGATTGGCTCGCCTGAAAGAATTGTATTATAAAGCCCATCAAGGAACCTATTCTTTACTATTCTACGTTGAATAGTAAAAGTTGAAAAGTTTTGTTTCAATTCAGATAGATAGTCAAATAAATTACCTTGACAGAGAAACCATTTTTTTCCGCCATCAATTCCTTTTGAATCTAAAACTTCTATATGCATATGTTACTCATTTACACTACAATTGGTAGTTGCGTTAAAACATTAGATTCCTTTATAAAAGTTACATAGAATATCTCTATACTCAATCCCCCTCCCCGCAGCAGGCAAGCGCGAGGGCGGCCCTTGGGCCGAGCCGCCCGGAGCGCTTGAGTTGCAGCAGTCGGAGAGCGTATATTCCGACTGCGGTGCGGCGCTTACACAAGATGCACACCTCATCAAAACCGGACAACACTTCTCAACCTTCGGCAACTGCAACCTCTCAGATGAATAGTGTAAGTCCAGACAAAGGGAGATAATCAAACTTAAAATCTGATATTCAGACCATTATTCCTTTACAATCGCCTCCTTGATGCAATCCACGATATATCGAACATCATCATCTGAAACATACGGGCCTGCAGGCAGGCAGAAGCCTACTTTGAAGAGGTCTTCCTCCACGCCGTTGGTATAGACCGGTGCTCCGGCATATACAGGCTGCTTGTGCATAGGTTTCCAGGTAGGGCGTGCTTCAATCTTTTTTCCGAGCATAAAGACACGAAGAGCCTCGACATTTTCATTAGGCTGGCAATCGGTTGTAGCTGAGTCCACCTGATGGATAACGCCGGCAGCACCGCCGACTGCGGTCTTGATAACCTCCTTGTAAGCATTCTCCTGTCCCTGGATGCGCACCTCAGGATCAAGAGTTGCTGCACAGAGCCAGAAGTTTGCATCGAAGCGAGGGTCTGCAGGCTGCTTGTGGATATGAACCCCCGGAACATCAGCAAGGAGTTCCTCGTAGAGGGACTGGACGTGCTTGTGATGAGCGATATGCGCATCGAGAACGGTCATCTGGCCGCGGCCGATACCAGCACAGACGTTTGACATGCGGTAGTTGTATCCTATGGCAGTATGCTGATAGTAAGGATATGCATCGCGGGCCTGGGTTGCATACCACATAATCTCGTTGGCTTCTTCAGGATTGCGGCAAATGAGGGCACCGCCACCGGAAGTGGTAATCATCTTGTTGCCGTTGAATGAGAGCACGCCGTACTTTCCGAAGGTGCCGAGCACCTGGCCGTTGAAACGGGAGCCCATTCCTTCGGCAGCATCTTCGACAACCGGGATTCCGTATTTCTCTGCGATTGCAAGGATTTTGTCGATATGATATGGCATACCATAGAGTGCTACCGGAACGATGGCCTTCGGATACTTGCCGGTCTTCTCCTTGCGGTCAAGGATTGCCTTTTCGAGAAGCTCAGGATCCATGTTCCAGGTCTCCTTCTCGGAACCGATGAAAATAGGTTTTGCTCCAAGATAGGTGATAGGATGGGATGATGCACAGAAAGTGTAGCTCTGGACACAGACCTCATCGCCAGGACCTACGCCGCACCCGATAAGTGCAAGGTGAACCGCTGCCGTTCCTGCTGAAAGGCATACGACCTTGCGGTCGAGCGGCTGGCTGCCGTCAGTTTTGCTGTTGGCAAATGCCTCAAGGTCTTTCTCAAAAGCATTCACATTCGGTCCCATAGGGACTACCCAGTTTGTGTCAAAGGCTTCTTTGACATATTTCTGTTCCCAGCCCTCTTCGCTCATATGAGCGAGACAGAGGTAGATTGTTTTTCTTTCTTCTGACATGATTGATGTTTTTAATTATACCTTGTAGCAGGCAGCAGATTCGGTCTGCGGCATCGCGCCATCGCACCTGCTAACACAACTACTTTAACATTGATATGTTCATTACCATTTTATTTGGCATTGCTTCATTACTCACAGCGGAGAAATCCTGTTTATGAATATTTCTCCCATCATCTCTCAAACAGATGGTTTCCCACCCAAGTGTATTTGGCGCTATGAAGTCTTTATCTGGATTATCCCCCACATATGTAAAATCGCTGCATCCTGGATAACGCTTCATGAAATACTCATAGTTGGCTAATGTAGGCTTCTCACTGCCGATCTCCTCAGAGACTACGATGTCAGCATCGTCAATCCACCGATCCAATCCAAGAGCCATAATCTTGTTCCGCTGTTGCACACTGCGGCCATCTGTAATCAGCCCGATGCGAACACCTTCAGCCTTCAAAGCATCCAGCGTCCGCACGACATCCTCGCAAAGGGCAATCTTCGGCTTATGGTTACGATAGATATATAGGTAGTCATCGATAGGCAAATCCAATCCCAAGAAACTGTTCAATACATCAAAGGCATTCTGCCCCTCCTGATAAGCTGCAAGCATCACATCATACGCTTTATGCGCCAATACCGAAACTGGGTCACTACACCCACGGCAATGCTCAGCCGCATACTCGGCAATCTCTCTGTAGGCCGACCTCAAGTAATCAATCTCCTTGCAGAGCGTATCGTCCAAATCAAAGCAAATCACCTTCATACGTATATCGCATCATCATATCTGAGCATCAGCATGCCATCCTTCCAGCCATCGGAGTACTCTACATTTTCGCCCATAAAATACTCACGGACCAGCAGCTCAGGGAAATTGCCACCAGCCATATAGCTCAGCGGATAACCTCCACCGAAACGCGGATTGATTTCGATACCCACCATATCTTTTGTATCAGGATGGAAGAACAGCTGCACGCAGATGCACCCCACACAGCCTTCGATATATCCAAGTTTGTCTTTCAGGAACGTCAGAATCTCGTTCTTCTCCGCACGCCCTTTGTTGATCTCGCCAGCGCGTATCTCAATGCGCTCACGAGGCACGATGCACTTCACCCGATTGTCCTTGCCGAAATACATATCCACCGTGTATTCCTTATACACCTTCTTGTCTATGTACTCCATAAAGAGCAGTTTCGGGTCGTCCAGAATCTCCTGCGTCAGTTCGTCAGCTGTCTTGATGTAATGCAGATTGGTGCTCAGCGAACCATCGTAAGGCTTGGCGAACAAGGGGAACGTAGGATGGGATTTGTCCACCTTCTTCGGAACGCGTATGCCATGACGCTCAAAGAATGCACCAGTGTTTCTTTTGTCTCTGCACACTTCTACAAAATATCTGTCACTCACTATTACCTTAATACCTAATCGTCGGAAGGACTCTTTCAAGTCAGCAAGAAGCAACAGTTCGGTGTCTATGGTGGCTATCACCATCCCCACCTCATTCTTCTTACAAATGTTCAACAGAATATCAGGATAATCAGGTGAAGTTACTCGGGGTACTTTAAAACAACCGTCACTTACGTATCCAGCTGGTGCCATCTCCGGATTCATATCTGTCGTGAACACTTTTGCCTCAGGATAAAACTTACTGAGTGTCTCTTTAAAGTAACGGGTCAATGCTACACGCTTGCCAGCAGAAGTAATGAGTATGTTATGCCACATAGCCCATCCTCCTATAAAATACAGGGTCTAACCGATTGGTTATTAATCTATTACCCCTCCCTCGTTTAGTTAAATCATTCTTATTCATATCGTTATGCTTAATTCTACATGGATTTCCAAAAGCAGTTACAATGTCCGGAATATCTTGTACTACGACACTACCCGCACCAATCATGCAGTTATTACCTATTTTCAAATACTGAATGACACTGGATCCTACTCCAATCCAGGTTCCCTCACCAATATGTGTTCCACCTGAAATATGAGCGCCAGGAGCTATATGGCCAAAGTCTTCGATAACGCAGTCATGATCTACTGTCGCACCGGTATTGATGATGCAATGCTTTCCTATCTTAGCATCGGCATTAATCACCGCACCGGCCATAACCACGGTACCTTCGCCAATCTGCGCTGAAGGGCTTCTAACCGCTGATGGATGGATTGCCGTTTTGAACTCAATAGTTTCACTTGCTGCACTTAAGCGGTCCACAATCATTTTTCTGATTCTGCAAACACCAATGCTGACAATCATTGGAGATAGTCCATTCGCATCGTGCAGTACAAGTAGTCCAGCACAAGTGTTGACCTGTTTGTTGTCGTCCACAAATGCTGTGACAGAACCGCCAAAGGATTTAATAATTTCTTTGATCACCTTACCGTGACCGCTAGCTCCGAATAGATACATATCAATTTGTTCCGTCAAAATAGTCCATTGTTGCAGATTGACCGGTGGTGGTATTGATATCCTCTCTACCTAACACTTTCTTAATAGTGGTGAAGAATACCTTTCCATCCATCTTGGGACCGATGTGATCCACATAATACACATCCAACTCAAACTTCTTAGTCCAAGAGATGTTATTACGGCCATTAACCTGAGCCCATCCGCTCATTCCTGGAGTCACTTCATGACGACGATGCTGTTCGGGGGAATACAAAGGAAGATACTGAACCAGAAGCGGGCGAGGTCCTATGAAAGCCATATCGCCTTTCAAGATATTGATAAGTTGTGGAAGTTCATCGATGGAGGTAGAACGGATGAATTTCCCGATTTTTGTCAAACGGTCAGCATCTGGCAATAAGTTGCCTTCGGCATCGCGTTCATCCGTCATTGTCTTGAACTTGAGTGCCTTGAATATCTTCTCGTTCTTTCCCGGTCTGTCTTGCGTGAAGAAGATACCCTTGAAGCCGTTCTTGTTGGCAAAGAAGAGAAGAATCATCGTTGCCAAGAAAACAGGGGAGAGAATGAGAAGTGCTATCAATGCGCCAATGAAGCCGATAGGGCGCTTAACTAGGGAAATATAAGCCTTTTGAGATTTGCTAAGCATGGATTATTGTAGATGTTTAATTATTTGATTATAGGTGTTATCAATTAAATAGTTCTCCCTTAAAAAAGCATATCCCTTTTCTCCCATTGCTTTTATATCAGAGCCGAGGACATAGTCGACCGCATTGGTAAACGACTCGACAGAATTGCTCGGCACATAAACTCCAAAACCATTTGTCTCTGCAATAGAACCCATATCACAATTCGGGTCTGTGGCACAAATAATAGGCATCTTATTTTCAAGATACGAAAGGAGTCTACTAGGGAAATTCGGTATGCTAAAGCGGTAGTCAAGAAAAATCAGCCCAACTTGACAAGCACTCACCAATCTGTCATATTCTTCCTTTGGCAGGGAATTAAGTACAGTAACCGCCTGTGGCTTTTGCGTGTTGTACCAATCGAACAATTTAGATGAATAAGTTCCAGAACCTACGACAAGAAAATGGCAGTCTTTTCTATCAGAATTGGCCTTAAGACATTCAATCAGGAACGGTATTCCTTGTGGAACCCCTAAATTGCCACCATAGATGAAAATTGGTTTGTCTGTCGGAAGATTGTACTTTACCAATACTTCAGTATTCTGCGATGGGTCAATATAACCGTCTATCAATTCAACACTGTTTGGGGCAACCTCTACGCAATCAGGTGATATCTCAGGATTATGTTTTAAAACATAATCAACATTTGCAGGGCTCATACACCCTATATAATCTGAGTATTCATACAATTTCTTTTCCTTTCGACGGAATGCTTTGTACAGCAACCCTTTGATTCCGGTTTTTGACAACATTCCCATATCAACTGCATTTTGAGGGAAAATGTCTTTCAACAAAAGGTAAGATACTGCTTTGCGATTATTGTTTTTAGCAAACCTGATGACATTAGGGAAGGTTATGGGAGGTGTGCTATACAAAATCAGGTCGAACCGCGTGTCTTTCAGGCTCTTTTTTATAGCACGTTTAAAAAGGAATTCAACTGACAATTGGCCTAAACCTTTTTCTATAATGTTGGTTTTCTGAAGGTTAAGAGTCCCGACGTTGAGGGTTTTTACTCCATCTTCTTCGACAACAAAGGATTTTTTACCGTGTCTGCGTTCTATTGGACATACAATATACAACTGATGTCCTTCTTTGTGGAACTTCCGCATAAGGTCATTGTAGATACCTCGTTGATGAATGTCAACAGGAAGCATTGTTAGGAACAGAATATTCATATAGATTATCTCGTTGATTTTGTTCTTTTCCATCCCCAATGCCACACTATCCATACAGGAGCCCAGAGGACATCAGTTGGGTAGTGAGAGAGGAGATGAAGGTTATGTTTAACAATTCTGTACACTGAGCCGATTTTTCCGGAAGGTGCCCCGGAGAGCCTTTTATCATGATGCCCGAAGTTGCCGCCGCACATTACCTGCTCAAGGATGTATCTTCCTTCTTTTTCATCGGGGTCGCAAAAGAGATACTCCGGTTCAAGAAGAAAAATGGTTTTCATTATCCACATCACGCCTCTTGCAAAGCGTAGCATTCCGAATTCCTTAAGGGTTGAGATAGTTTCTTCGAAATGTCTTCCCTGCGCGGCCTTGAGGACAAAATAGTAGTCCAAGAGTTGCCGCAGGCCGACCCCTTCATAGAGGAAATGCCTATAGATGTGCAGGAGAATGTAGAAAAGGTTGAATCGAATGGTTGGTGTTACAAGTCCATTGCTTTCGGCAAACATTTCCTCCTTGTGGGCTTCAAACCATTTTTGCAGGCGTTTGTTCTTACGCAGATTCATCAGGATTTCCGGGATATAGTGCATTTCCACTTCAATCCCTTTGAAACGTTTGAGGTGCAGGTGTTTGTAGTCCCATTGCGGATTCGCATCTCCCAAGGAGTGCGCGTATTCAATGGCTCTTTCCCTTCCGCAGTCGACCAATATGTCTATGTCTCCAGGTTGGCGCAGGGATGAAAGTGCATCTCCGTAGAGTTGCGCCATTGCCTGTCCTTTGAGAATGGATGAGCGTATGCCTGACTGCGATAGTTCTTTCTGTAGTTGCCGGCAATGCTCGTCCAAGGACTCGTTGCGTTTTTGAATCTGAATGACTTGGCAGAGCCATTGGAGCTTGAGATTATCCGGAATTGTGCATTCGGGATGTGATTTTCTCAGTTGCTGTACACCATAGAAGGTTATGCCTAACAAAGCTTGCCTTTTTGCTTCTTCGTATATCGCATACCAATCCTGTTCCGAAGGCGACAGATGGACTGTCGCCTCCGGGTGAAGGGTGTATTGAATTAAGGGGATAATACTGGGGGGCATGATGTATTTGATACTACTTTCTTTTTTATCTCTATACTTTCAATGTTAATTAGCCCTTGAATCCTTCGTTTATCGGAGGCATACGTTGTAACAACTATGTGTGATTATAGTGATGACGAACAATGTTGATAAATATGGATATTATCAATTCTTAACTCTTATCATTGCCATTCCCACATAGCAAACTATCCGGGTCTTTGATAACCGCCCAAGGATTCTTCAACATTTTAATATGCGTTTGCCTTTCCTCTTCAGAAAAACGATCCTTTATCTTCTTTGCTGGATTGCCGCCATAGATGCAATACGGTTCAACATCTTTTGTAACAACAGAACCGGCAGCTATAATTGAACCATCTCCAATTGTTACTCCTGACATTATTATACTACCAGCTCCGATCCAAACATCGTCACCAATTAGGGTTGGTTTTGTAACATCCCGCCCTGCAAATACTGTTGGCACCCCTGCTACCTTATAATTATGGTCACCACCAAGTATCAATACATTATATGCAATCATAGTAAAATTACCAATCGTCACCTTAGGACATATCACAGAGCCCCAACCAACGTATGAATATGCACCAGCCCGGAAGTCCTTACTGATTTTGGCTCCTTTGTTTGCCAGAAATGTCTTATCTACATATTTTAGGCCTAATTTCCAGATATAGCAACGACGCTTATGCTTCTTTATCTTATTGATTAACAGCTTTTTATACCCCCCCCCTATTCGATATAGGGATAACTTCTTTCATAGATTTATAATCAATTGGCATTAAAGATGTAACATTCTCTAGATAATATTGTGCGACTTTATTATCTGTAAACTCTAAAGCTGTCTGACGCGCTTTACGAGACATATCCTGTTTCTCCTCAATGCTCATAGTGTTAATATGCCTAATAATACCGGCTAATGCATCTGCATCTCCCGGCTTACAGAGGAAACCATTGACTCCATGCTCAATGATACCGACCATACCGCCATTGTCACCAGCAATAACAATGCATCCCCGAGACATTGCTTCAAGATACACCAAACCAAATACCTCATGGTCGCTAATCATCACGAAGCAATCCGACTTATCGTACCATTCAATGATGTCATCACGATTAATTTGACCAAGGAAAGAGACTTTATCTGATATACCGTATTGATCAGAAATGTCCTTTGTTAACTGATAAGCAGCCTCTTTCTTGCCTATGAAAATCATCGTAAAGTCATTTCCACCATAGACCTTAAATAAGGCTTCAGGAATTGACTGAGGGTGCTTGTATTTAGACATACGACCAACAAATATGAAATTCTTGATTGGGTCAGCCGTCCAATTCTTTTCAGTATAATCACGTTCCATAAATGATGTAGCAATCCCCGAATAGCACATAAACTGATGGTTCTGTAGGTTGAATGATGTCGTAATATCATTTTTAATAGATACTGAACGGAAACCGATTGCGTCAACCGAGTTAAGAGCATTCTCTCCTTCTTTCTTGAAAATACGTTTGACAGTTTCAGAACCCTCATGCAGTACTAAAGCAGTCTTTGCTCCAGGGAAAGATGGTTTTATGCGATTGATTATTCCTATGGTAGGATTACAAAAATGGCCAATAATAACATCCGGTGTAAAGTTTATCAATGAGAGTTTCTCATTCAATGACTTAGCTTGCTTGTCAAGAGTAGCATCAGCAAATGAACCATGTGGAATGTACTTAAAGATTGGAATGCTATAAGCCACATATCCTTTGTAGTCGTATATGTATTCATCTACAGTTTCATTGACATAAGTATTATCTCCACAAATCTTTTTACTTAAAGCCGGGAACACCTTTGCGATTTTCATATACAGAGATGGAAACGATGAACGATAGTGTACTATCACCACCTTATGCCCTTGCTTAATCCAATCATCAACAAAGTAATTGCATACTTTCGCATCATGAGGCGTGGCCTCCTCATGCCACATTGGGGTTATAAATAATATCTTTGCCATTTTCTATTCTTAAATTAAAGATAATCCTGTAATAACCATAAATCTCAAGCTTTTATCCTAATACCTCAATAGTTACACTATTAAGGCTTGCCACCAGAAAGCAATTTACAAATAACACTATTATTTCAAACACAAATCATTATTCTCGAATTTATCAATTAACATGACTTCTGTATTTGATAAGAGGGTTTGAGACAATGTCTTCTCAAATTTTTTCAGCTCTCCAAGTACAGAGTCTCCTCGAAAAGTCTTAACTGCCGCTCTCATCTCTTTAGACATACTTATTCCAATATGCATCATTTGAGTAAGGTCGTTTTGAAGCGTTTGATAAGTTTCGGAGATATCAGCATAGAGACTGTTATAAGCTCCATTATTAAGAAGCTTGTTAAGAGCAGACACGTCAAACGATCCGTCCGCCTTAAGAAGTTCCATAGCTTGAGCATTAAATGTTTCAATTAGCATTTTATTATTCTTAGATGCAGAAACAGAATTAACGCTATCTACCATTTTTGTATATAACTCAGGAATGGCACTTTTGATATACATGATATCTTTAGTGTTGGGTATATATACGTCATTCCACAGTTGATCTACTCCTTCGCTGTAATAATCAAGAACGGCATAAATATTTCTGTACCAAACTTCCTTATTGTCAGTCTGAACAAAATCATTGACAGCTTTATACAGAAGGTTTCGGTTGATACCTTGATAACGCTTGATGGATTGGAAGGACGGTCTTTTACATGCAACTTCCGCAAAAGGATTGTCATCAAGAAAACGACAATACTCATCAATCAAATTACATCGAACCTCTATATCTTTGATGGCGTTCTGAACATCAATATGCAGAAGCTGCAGGGCATGCAAACTCTCTATCTTGTGTTCAAGCTGCTTCATGTTGAACGACTTGTGTAATTGCTCACGCTGAATATCATTGGCTCTCACCTGCATGAGAAATGCCACAAACGTAAGAAAAACACCTGCCATCGCAATGAATGGCCCCATCAAGCCACCAATGGTGTCGCCAATCTGGCCTGTATCGGTAAAGTCAAGTCGTTCACATCCCTCTCCTGTAAATATCCAAGGAGCAAAGCAACCACCAATGACAAGAAGCAATGAAATGGCCACAGAAATTATCGAGATGATTTTGTAGGATTTCGGTGACATACTATTATTATTGTTATAGAAAAATGACAAGTCTCCAATGCGCATTTTTGTAAAACAAGGAAGGGCAACAGCATGCGCTCCAGACAACATCCCTGAATAGAAGACTGACCCTCGCTTCTGGCCAATCTTATACATATCGGCTCCAAATACTTCATCTTAATCCAAAGCACCTAAAACACGCCATTTCTTATTAGATCGCTGGTCAAAGCAATAACAAGCACAATCGCTCTCGGACTGGTCCCATCATATTCGATTATTTACCAGCTGCTCAAAGGGACAGAGTTTCTCCAATGTCATCTGAATGAAGATTACAACTTATAGTGAAGAGGAAGGAAAGTAATTGGGTTGAACATGAAAGAGGACGACGTGGTTCAATTGGCTGATCTGTAATTTAATCATTCAAAAACATCTCTGAAAGTTTCTTGATAGTAACTTCTTGACTATCCCATAATGCCGAACCTGAATGGTTCGTAATATTTAGCTTAATATCATCATAATTGTCAAGGACATAATGAATACCTTTTAGAATTTTTTGAACTTCAGATCCATCTGTAGAAACTGAAATACCAAAGCCTCCACCCTCAACGAATTCTTTCATTGGAGGATTATCTCCTGTAACTACAGGGATCCCATTATTTACAATCTGAAATAGGCGATTAGGTTCACAGAACCAGTTGTTTGGTGTTGTGTTTTTGTAGAATACTAATCCCATTATACATTTCCTGATATACTGTGGTGTCTTAAGCTGCCTGATGCGACCTGTAAAATAGATTCTTTCATTCAATGCTTCTTTACCAAATTTATCTTCAAATAATTGCATACGCTTTTCATTGACATAGCCAACGACAACAGCTTTAAGTTCTTGAGTTGACAAGACTGATTCAATTGACTCTACGTCAGCTCTTGAAGCACCTGAGATTCCTTGTAGATATACGCACTTACTATCGCCCAACCAATCACAGAAGTCATTATAGGCATCATCATAATTCGTATCTATTTCATTGAACTGAGGATAATTTCTCAATACGAAATTTTTGTTCACGTATTTAATATATCCTCGTTCCTTCAAATATTCCAATCGAGCACTATTTGCATGAATCATCACATTAACTTTACGTTCCAGAAATTTGAAGACCATCTTCATTACAGGATTCTTCATGAACACAAATGGAAGTTCGTGAAGATCCCAGATAAGTTTTTTTCTAAAGGTCAAAAGGACAAATAAGAAGGTTTCACAGTCCGCGCACCAGACAGCATCAAATTCTTTAATGTCCTTTCTAATGCTGGCATATAGATCCCATGCTTTAGCCATAGTGTGAGTACCACTAGCATATTTATCTCTTGTCTTTAAATAAGGAATCCTATATGGCACGCCATAAGAAGTAACACCAGATTCCTCTCTATTCTTTCCGTCTTCAACAGCAAAGATTTTGAAAGATACAAAAGGATATAATTTTTGTATCGATAGCATCTCTTTACGAATGCGATCATCATAATCTATACCCGAAGTAAATAATACTAGGGCAACTTTAAACTGTTTATTATTCATATTTATATATTATTTAGATTCTTCAAAACCCAAGGAGAAAAGAACTTACCGATAGTATTATGGTCTTCGAAATCCTCTATCTGCTCGTCATAATCAATATCGTATTTTTTTAAATCCTCAATCAGGAACTTAATATGTTCATCGTATGTATGCTCCTGTTTTGAGTATAAAAGATGTACTTTTGAACTTGTTCCTTGGGACTGCTTAATGACATCTGGAAGCATTCTATCGAGAATGTACTCTGCTTTCTGATTAGAATAGCCCATCATAGCATTCATAATAGGCAAATGTGTTTCAGTATTCAGATACTTTCCTACATAATACTGGCAAGCCCCTGCATAAATATCACTTGCCCCAAGTAGTAACCCATAATATATGGCACATGTGCCACCCTTGCTACTCCCAATAGTTATTACACGATTATACCCCCCCCTATCAATTATTTTACATATAAGATCGTATGTTAGCCTACGTGGAACATCTACACCGTTTTCATACCAATAATAGCTTCCCTTAAATCCAAAATCGTCAAGAATAAACAATTGATCTAATGCAACAGTATTTAGAGTACGCATATAATTGTAAACTGGCTTAGGCCCAAAACCTGAGAAGGATACAATTAAAGTTTTTGAGTGCTTTCTTTTATATACATACTTCAAACGGCCTTGATGTGTACGCTCATTTATAAGGAAATAGACCTTTTTAAGAACATTTCTTATCATTTGTGAATTGTTTTATGTTCTGACTGATGGTATCGAACCATAAACCAAGTGGTCTCACCTGTGCAGTCAGAAATCCGAATTCTAAATATGATATACACCCTCCAGCGGGCAAATATTGAAACAATCAAGAATAACCTTGCCTTTCAACTTATCCCAATTCTGCTTGATATGGTCATGCTTAACCATAATAACAACCATATCGATATCCTTCAGGAACTCGTCAAAGTCATCATACTGGTTTTCAGCAATTTTGTGTCCTTCGAGGAACGGATCATAGCACTTGAGCGGACGGGCAAGATGACGCTCTTGAGCCTCTAGCATCTGGAGGGTTGGTGACTCACGATAGTCATCTACATTCTCTTTGTATGTCAGACCATAAAGTCCAACACGACGGTTATCAGTAATGCCGTTCTCCTGCATAATCTCATGAATGCGGTTGAGAACGAAGGTTGGCTGAGAATCATTGGTCTTCATTGATTCATCAATCACCTTGGCAAGCTGAGGGTAGTCTCCCACAAGGAACCAAGGGTCAACAGAAATACAGTGTCCACCTACACCAGGGCCTGGCTGGAGAATGTTAACACGAGGGTGCATATTACAGATCTTGATAATCTCATATACATCCATATTGTCATGACGGCAAATGCGTGCAAGCTCGTTGGCAAATGCGATGTTAACAGCACGGAATGTGTTCTCAACAACCTTTGTCATCTCAGCGGTGCGGATATCTGTAACAACAATCTCTCCCTGACAGAAACTTGCATAGTAAGATTTAACCTTTTCACCAATCTCACGGGAATCAGCTCCGATAGTACGGTTGTTGTGAAGGAGTTCATATACCATATTACCCGGGATGATTCTCTCCGGAGCATGAACAAGGTTAATATCCTCCCCAATCTTGAAACCGTTAGCTTCAACAACTGGACGAACGAACTTGTCCATTGTTCCAGGGCTTACTGTGGACTCGACTACAACAGTAGCACCCTTTGGGCAAACCTTCATTACTTCTTTGATGGCAGCGACCACATAGCAGGCATCCACCTTCTTAGAAAACTTGTCGTAAGGAGTTGGCACAGAGACGATATACATATCTGTCTTCTGATATTCAGTAGTGAATTTGATACCGGCCTTCACAGCTGCCTGAAACAACTCATCAAGACCATCCTCCTTGAATGTTGTGTGACCTGCATTCAAAGTATCAACCAGTTTCTTGTTGTAGTCTGTACCAATGACTTCCACACCGTGCGAAGCCATCATAAGGGCTGTCGGAAGACCGATGTAGCCCAAGCCAATTACGTTAATCATATTCTATTAGTTTGTTAATTATTAGTCACTTATAATAATGTCAATAAATCTCTTTTAGCAACCGTATCTTTCAACTTGTTCTCCATTAAGAATACGCACAATACGGTTACATGCCTTTCCGTCGCCATAAGGATTAACAGCCTTTGACATCTTCTCGTATGCTGCAGAATCCTCAAGCAAAGTGCTGACTTCGTTTACAATCTTGTCATAATCTGTTCCTACAAGGTGAACAGTTCCTGAAGCAAGAGCTTCCGGACGCTCTGTCGTATCGCGCATTACAAGTACCGGCTTTCCGAGACCAGGAGCCTCTTCCTGGATTCCACCGGAATCAGTCAACACGATGTTTGCCTTACTCATAAGATGAACGAATTCCAGATACTGGAGTGGTTCGATGAAGAAGAAGTTAGGGCGGGTAAGATCCTCGCCAAAGACCTCATGGATAGGCTTACGAACATTCGGGTTAAGGTGCATTGGATAAACAAAGTCAACCTCAGGATATTTCTCAGAAAGATCCTTCATTGCAGTAACCATACGAATGAACCCATCTCCGAAATTCTCACGGCGGTGTCCGGTAATCAGAACGAGTTTCTTGCCATCAGAGAGACGTGTTACATCGTATCCTGCCTCAAGAAGGACTTGGTCTTGCTCCTTTGCGAGGGCCTCATCTGACTTGAGTTTGTCAACAACCATATGCAAGGCATCGATTACAGTATTTCCAGTCACATAAATATTACCCTGAGCTTTTTCCTCCTGAAGGTTTTTCTCTGAGAGAGGTGTAGGAGAGAAATTGTAGGTGGCAATGCGTCCTGTTATCTGACGGTTCATCTCCTCCGGCCAAGGACTATAGATGTTATGTGTGCGGAGCCCAGCTTCTACGTGTCCTACTGGAATCTGAGCATAGAATGCAGCAAGGGCAGCAGCAGTGGAAGTGGTGGTATCGCCGTGGACAAGCACAACATCAGGCTTGCACTCTTTGAACACATCACGCATACCGTTAAGGATGCGAACGGTCACATCGGTCAAGTCCTGACCTTGCTTCATGATATTCAAGTCAATGTCAGGCTTGACATCGAATATTTTCAGCACTTGATCGAGCATTTCACGATGCTGACCGGTTACGCACACGATAGTTTCAAACTCTTCTGTGTGCTTTTGGAACTCTTTTACCAAAGGGCACATCTTGATGGCCTCAGGACGAGTACCGAAGACAAGCATTACTTTCTTCATAATTATAATTTTGACTTAATGAATTCAATAATATTTTTTGCTCTTGCATCTATAGTTAAACCTGATGCAGTCTTAACAGCTTCACTTGACATAGCATTTCTCAAATCTTTATCATCTTTTAGTTTCTTAATAGCCGTTGCTATCTCATCTATATTATTAGGATCAACCATTATAGAGTTATTCTCATTTAGAATATCCCAATTAAAAGGGAGATTAGATGAAATAATTGGAAGACCACAAGCCATAGCTTCGATGATTGCATTACAACATCCTTCAGCTTGCGTTGGTAATACAAAAACATCAGCAGCATTTAGGAAGCTTGGTAATTCGCTATGCTGAACAGAGTCTTTAAATAATATATTATCACATGAGAATTCTACGCCATCGTTTTCAGGTGATTTACCAATGAATAGAGCCGTTACATCATGATCCTCTAGCTTCTCAATTGCTTTTGCCACGCGATTAGGCCCTTTACGTTCAATAAACCATCCGACAAATGCAATAATAAAGGAATCAACGGGTAAGCCTAACTTCTGTCTACAATCTTCTTTTTTCAATAGTCTAAATGTCTTATTATCTATTGAGTTAGGGAATACTTTACATTTGTCCGGATCTGCATATCCCAACTTTATACATTCATTCATATTCTTGGTCGAGACGCAAATTACCCCTTTGGTATCCTCTCTGAGTTTCGTCCATGTAAAAGACCAGTGCGCAACTTGCAATTTCTTTGGGATAACACTCTCGCCAGTTGCTATGTATAATGGAATTCTATTATTATGAGCATAATGCCATCCAATCAAAGCACTAACAAAAAAATGACAATATATACAATCTACTTTTATGTTATTGTCTTTCAATACAGATTCAAAAGCTCTCATCTCACAATACCGAGTTGTTGATATTGGGAAGAAAGGAATGTTTCTATTACAAAACCTTGGGCGAAACACCTTTACAAGGATATCATTAGTCACCTTCTTCTCTTCATAGATAGGGGGATATTTGTCCTTATTTGACCCAAATGTATTATAAGGAGAAACCACAGTACAATTATGGCCTTGTAATGATATTGCATTTATAAGTTGTTCAACAAACGCATATTTAGTATCACATCCAACTGGATACCACGGGGTTATTACACAGATATTCATTATTGATATTGATTCAAGAATTCGAATAATTTATCACGGTTGATTAAAGCATTCTGCTTGATAGATGATGGAAGATGATAACTTGCGCAAGTAAAAAATTTGGTTAATAATGCCTCTATATCTATTGTTTCCACATCAGAAAATTTTATGCAAAAACTAGAATTATCGATTTGTGAATGCAATCGTTTTGTTTTCGGATGCGCCCAAAGAGATAATACCCTTTTGTTCAAAGCAGCAGCAGTAATACCAACATGTAATTTGCTTGTAATGATATAATCACTCTGATTGATTAATTCAATAAGTGAATTACAGTTGTTAAAATCTCTTATTCCGTAATTAATAGAGTTATCATCTAAAAATTTGAATAATGGCTCATATTGAGAGCCAGAGTAGACTTTACCAGGGGTATCACTAATAAAAGTAATACTATAATTACCAATGCAATAATCAGCCGAATGAATGATTGAAATAACTAATTTCTTTAGTATCTCTGGACTTGATTTTAGCCCGCTAAAATGAATTAATATCTGTTTTTTGGAGCCTTGATTCTCCTTTGGCTCAACTATATCAGATAATGATAAAACGGCATCGTTGGAGAGAATAACATTATCCACTCCATTAGATTGAAGAAACTCTTTCGAATTCTGATTTCTAACTACAACGATTTTGGCATGTTTGGCAAGAAAAATGCAAAAACTTCGAAACCATGGAGATGTAATAGGGCCAAATTCAACACCAATTATAGCATAAGGGATATTAAATAATAGTGCGACGACCCCTACTATTCCGTGCCTAAGAAAATTTCTTCTTGCCCATTTATGGGGATTCTGCGGTTGTTCTCCGAAATAACCACCACCACAAAACACCAAAGCATGCGAACGAATGAGGTTTAAAAAGCCTGTGGTATCATAATCAAGATCTTTAGCAAGACTTTTGTGTGCCAGTGGCATATTAATAACACAACCTTGAAGACAGTCACGAGTCCATTTAGCAAATAGATTCATAAGTAAAATATCACCATAATTATTGCCGAAATATGACCCGTGTAGAGATATTCTATTCATTAAATCTTCTGTTTAATTATTAACCTCTTTTCAGATAAATAGATTGCCCAAATAATCCAAATCACGTATTCTCCTGTGACTATGGATTGATTATGGAATAGGCTATTAAAAGTGAAAACGAATGCAGATAAAATAATTGCTATCAACGTAGGATTATTTATTAGATTACTTTTTAAATCTTTATAATATGATTTGAATTGAATTATTATAATCCCAAAAATACAAATGAAAGATAATAAACCGCCATACATAAATGCATTAACAAACAGATTATGAGGAGCGCGGCCACCTCTTTCAAAATGGTCATAGATATTGGGGAAAATTGGGTTAGACACCAAATAATTGCTAACACCGCCTAAGATATCGGATCTACCTGTGTCATCAAATCCAAATTCTGTATATCTGAGATTATGACTTTCAGAGAAAGCAACCAAAAACTCGAAGCCACTAACAATAGCGAATAAAGAAATAATTACTATACCAATCTTAGCATAGCTATTTCCTTCTTTATATAGCCGGTATAGACAATATCCAAGAGCCAAAATTGAACCGAGTAAAGCTGAACGTTCTTGACAAGCAAAAACTCCAGCAATATAAATTAAAGGGAATACTAGCAATACAAGTTTTTTATACTTCAGCACGTACCTCATGGAGAGGCATGAACATACAGCCAAGAACCAACCGTTCTTGATAGCATTTCCGAAAATACCCGTAATAGCATAACTGAACACATCGCTATATTGAGACTTGTATGCCATAACCTCCGCCATTTCTTCGTCATGACGCAATTTAAGAGCCTCATATATTGGTTGGTACCATTGCGTGTTAAAAGTCATCTGAGAAATACTTACAGCTACATCGAAAAGGCCAATGCAGAGAAACATATAGAAGATAGTATCTATTGCCTTGGGATTATTCTCTATAGCTATTGATGTCGCACGCCAAAGAATAAATGAAATTAGATAGAAGCGCAAAAAAGTATCACTAAAGGCCCTCATCTGTCCCGTAACGAGTGATGAGAGGCCGAAAGAAATTATGAATACGGCATATAACTTTAATGGCTTATCCAGTACTAGTTTTTTGTCGTGCAAAAGAATAAGTAATAAAAGAATTGCTGCAAAGAAAAAACCCACAGTAACTGGTCCTAAATATATGGAAGAACCACATAAGAAGAAAAACAAATCTATAAAATAGACAAGATTAAATATACGCTTTGACATATTTTATTTTTTATGCATCAGATGTCTCTTTAACACCTCATTGATAAGAATCTCGTATCCCTCAAATTTTAATAGTCTTGAAATAGCTAAATACAGTATAGAAAAAACCGGAACATATACTATCAATTGAGCGAAGCATTGCAAATTAAAAGTTTCTTGTAGTTTATATATTAGTCCCCCCAAACAAATAGCCACTACTAGGGGCTTATAAACATCTCTAATTTGGTCAAACAACCCATAACAAATAGACCTTTTATTAATAAAGGCATTGAACACCCACCAAATAAAACCAGATATCGCAATAGACCATGTTATGCCAATAACACCAAACTGAATACAATACAATAGCAGAAAAATCCCAATAAGCCTTTTAGTCAACTGGACTATAAAATACATCTTGCTATTTCCCAATGCCTTATATATACTTGAATTAATTGCATTCAAAGAAATGAATAATCCATAAAGGCAGAATATCCTATAATAGGGAATAGCAGCTATCCATTTATCTGAAAATAAGGTAATTATTAATGGTTCAGCTACAGATAATAACAGAATCTCGAGAGGGAATATAATGTAAGTTGTTACAATGATATTTTTTCTTACAGTTCTGATAAATAAACTCTTATCATCAGAAACCTGTGCTAAAACCGGAAATGACACTTGAGTTACGACCTGACTTAATGAGGTTGTCACGATTTGGTCCAATCTTTTAGACTGAGAATAATGACCTAAATCTTCTGCGGAATAGCAACGTCCAATTACAAGTCCTTGAAGATTTTCGAACAAACTGTTAGTTATATTACTCAAAAGCATAAGTCCGCCAAAATTGAAAAGCTCTTTGAATGATTTCCAACTAAACCGACGAGATGGTCTCCATTTGTTAGATATCCAAAATAGAGTTGAGCCAATCAGTGCGGCCAAAATATTTTTCAATACTAAACTCCATACCCCCAAACCACAATAAGCAGCTACAATCGATACCACAACAGCAATAGTGATCGATACTATTCTAATCTTTGCAATAAGCTTAAATGAAAGATTTTTTGTTAGCAATAGTTCGTTAATTTTTCCAGTGCCTAAGCGGCCCTGGCAGTAAATAAAA
>OGOP01000412.1_pt1 | contig 40175 bp, 65 predicted proteins | sample 1552591 | NCBI WGS metagenome assembly OGOP01 (sample SAMEA2580120, study PRJEB22360) | human gut metagenome | biome: human gut; feature: human-associated habitat; material: faeces | place: Denmark | collected 2008/2010 | reverse complement strand
ATTATATTATATTTTTTTCTCGTGTCAATTATGCAACAATTAGCTTGACACGAGAAAAAATTTTTGTTATAATTGTAGTAGAAATTAACAAAGGAAAGAGGTGAGAATATATTAAATTAGATTATTCATTAACTAACCCTGAAGATAGAAAAGCCTTAGTTGAATAGATACTTCTTGAGACCCCTAATCCCTCAGAGAAGTATCTTGAAATTTTAGCTGATTATTTAATATCTTGTATGGAAAAGCAAGAACGTAAATAGAAAAAAATATTAACTGAAAATCGTCTTACTACCGTAAACAAAAGAGAATGCTCATTTGAGGGCTTGGCTCAACAATTTGAGAATGGAGAAGATGGTATCTACAACATTATGACAGAAGATAAAAATATTATTTTCCAACCAAAAGTCTCCATCACTCAAGAAGACATAGATGAAATCCCGTTTTTGCGGCAGTTGCGCGAGGCTATTTCTCTTTGGGAACAAAAATTAAAAGTAGCTACTGGGCGAGATGCATATATCATAAAGCATACACTTATTGACCTCCGCAAAGATCAATATATTATAAAGAATGCATATCGTCGTCCTATAGTAATGTAGAAAATTACTCCCAGTCATAATATTACCCGTCTTGAAGATAATACATCTATTTTTGATGATGATGGTTATCCTATTGCGGACGGTATTACGCTGCTCGACCCCAAAGTATGTTCTGCGATTCTTTGCAACTATTCAAGACTCAAATAGGACAGTTACGAGGACTTTGAAGGCGACACTTGGTATCTAATATATGACTTTGAAAATACCTGTGATGAGGCTTTAAAAGATTTTCCTGCTTATCAAAGAATTGTCGAATACAAAATTGATGGCAAAACCAATGCAGAAATACAGGCTGCTCTTTAGTTAGAATTTGGAATTTGTCATACCGCAGAATACATTTCTAACTTATGGCGTAGTAAAATTCCTAAAATGATTGCGGCGACCGCTGAAGACTCCTACCTCCAGTGGTATTACACTACATAGGCCCGCGGCACTTACAAACGCTGTTCCCAGTGTAAAGAAGTAAAATTGGCGCATGGTAAATACTTTAGCCGCAATAAAACCAGCAAAGATGGTTTCTACAGTATCTGTAAAGCATGCCGCAGTAAAAGAAGTAAGGAGAAGAAAAATGGCAATATTACCAGGACAAATTGAAGAAAAGAAAAAATATTATTGCGATAAATGTCAAAAGACTATGAGCGGCGAAAATTTTTATACCTCTAATAATTTAGAGAAATATCCCAATGATGGTAAATTAAATCTCTGTAAAAAGTGCGCCACTATGCATATAGATAACTGGGACCCTAATACATTCCTCTGGCTACTTGAAGAACTTGACGTTCCTTGGATTCCAGACGAATGGAATAAATTAATGCTTACTTGGGCGAAAGATCCCACGAAAATAAATGGCACTTCAATTCTTGGGCGTTATCTTGCCAAAATGCGATTAAGTCAAAATAATGCATATCGCTGGAAAGATAATGGGCTTATCCAAGAAAAGCAAAAAAATAAATTGCGTGAGACCATGTAGGCTCAAGGATATAGTAATGACCAAATTGCGGAAGTCCTTAAATCTCAATCCTACATAATTCCTGATTCTATGCGGCCGGCCGATGATGCGCTCCCCGTAGTGGACCAATTCGGCATCGTATAGATTACGCCCGAGGAATCTTCAACCAATACCATGAAGAGCACTTTACCGGTTGCCGCCGCTCCTGATGAATTAGGGTTAACCGACGATGATGTTGTTTATTTACGTATGAAGTGGGGCAATGGGTATAAACCAGAAGATTGGGTCTGGTTAGAGCGTCTTTATAATGACATGTGCGATTCCTACGATGTATAGACTGCGGGTCATAAAGACACTCTTATATTAGTTTGTAAGACGTCGCTTAAATGCAACCAACTCGTAGATTTGGGAGACATTGAAGGATATTAGAAGATGTCTCGAGTCTACAATGATTTGATGAAGAGCGGTAAGTTTACCGCCGCTCAGAATAAAGAAGAACAGGGCGAATTCGTAGATAGTATATCTGAAATAGTAGCACTCTGTGAGAAAGACGGTTTTATTCCCCGTTTTTATCAAGATTCACCAAATGACAAAGTGGATCGTACAATATAGGATATGCAGATCTATACACGCAATCTCGTTGAAACTGAGCATGATCTTGGCGATTTACTTGAAACTGCGGCAAAACAAGTCGCAAAAGATCGTGAAAACGAAGCTAATGTATCAGCTGAGGCTGCGGGAGAAGAAGATCGTTTAGAGAAAGAGCTATTTGATACTCCCTCTGACGAAAAATACTATACAGCATCAGATGAAGCAGATTTCCAAGATTTTGAAGAAGATTTAGAAGAACAAGATAATTTAATAATGCGGCGACTCTTGCAAGAGGAGGAAGAATAACATGGCATTAGCCGACTTATTGGCTGTTCCCTCCAGCCGCCGTAAAATCGGCATTTCAGAAGAACGAATCAATGCTATAAAGCCGATTCTTCGATAGTATATAGCATACTGGCGCGACTACCCTGATATGTTTGTAGATTTTTTACAAACTGGCGGTGATCCAGACCATCCACGTCAGCTTGTATTCTACTTTTATCAGAGAGTATTTTTACGCGCCAGTATGCGCTATAAATATGTATATATGGTCTTCCCTCGCGGATATAGTAAGTCATTTCTTTCAATCTTAGTATTGATGTGCCGATGTATTTTATATCCGCGATGCAAACTTTTTATAACATCAGGTGGTAAACAATAGGCCGCCGGTATCGCAAAGGAAAAAGTTGAAGAAATTTGTAACCTCGTACCTGCTTTCCGTAGAGAGCTTGATATGAGGCCCAGCCGCACTCGACACTCAAAAGATTACTGTATTTATATGTTTAAAAACGGTAGTTTCTTTGATAATATTGCGGCCCGTGAAAGCAGTCGTGGTAAACGACGTCATGGAGGATTGGTTGAGGAATGTGTCGGTGTTGATGGTGATATTTTGCAGAGTGTCATTATCCCGACAATGAACGTCGCCCGAATGTGTATGGATGGTACAACGCAGGTCGATGAACCTCTGAACCAATCGCAAATATATGTCACTACCGCAGGCTGGAAGAGTACATATGCGTATTAGAAATTAATTCAAATTCTCGTTTGGATGATTACTGAACCCGAGAAAGCCATTGTGTTAGGTGGTACTTGGAGAATTCCGGTTCTTATGGGATTACAAAATAAATCTTTCTTGACCGACCAAGAGAGAGATGGAACTTTCAATGAAGCGGCCTTTGACCGAGAATATGAAAGCATTTGGTCTGGGACTGCGGAAGGTGCATTCTTTAATGGAGAAGCTTTTGACCGCAGCCGTCGATTACAAAAACCGGAATACGAATTTTCTGGTCGTTCAAGTGGATTAAGTTATTATGTTATATCAGTAGACGTTGGTAGAAGAGGGTAGCCAAGTAACATGCCCTCGTTAAACTCTTTTAACTGCTGGAAAGTCCCTTTACTTTGGGATAATCAGCAGCCAAGACTTAAAAATTTTTTAGCTTTTTGGGCAAGGTGGATTATAGCAATACCCTTATTTTCCAAGAAACTATAGAGTATATAAGTACGGTTCAACGACCATCCCTTTTTATGGGAGTACATCACAAGCTTCTGGTGATGGAAACGGAGAGCGCTTTTGCGAAGATATGGTCTCATCTTGCGGGCAACCGTAAGCAGCTGCGGCGGGTCGATTCGTGGCGGAATCGACCGAAGATATATGGTGACAGTGTGGCGACCGTTATAAAGGTTATACCCCAGGTCGTGGGCACAGCTATCAAGTCTCTTGTTAACATATATACTTATGAAGATATGCATTTTGAAGAACAAGCAATACGACTGAAAAAACTATTTTATAAATATAAAGCAAAACGTATAGTAATTGATGCCAACGGTATAGGAGCGGGCTTAGTGGATTATATGGTTAAACCATAGAATGATCCTATAACAGGTGATGTATATCCTGACTTTGGCGTCTATGGAGGTACTTTTGAATCTTGGGATGAAGAATACCGTAAGTATCGTACAGAGAATACTGAAGGTGATGCTATGTACCTTATCAAAGCAAATGCCCCTATTAATACAGAGGCCCATTCAATAACTTAGAACTGGCTTAATGCTAATAAGTTACAATTTTTAATTGATGAGCGCACAGCAAAACAGAAATTGCTTGGAACTGCTAAGGGACAGGCAATGTCTCCCGAAGATAGAAAAGTTTATCTATTACCGTACACTTTAACAGGAGTGCTTCGTGAAGAGATGCTCAATCTTCGTGAAGAAAATGAGGGCATTAATATTATACTTAAATAGGCCAGTAAGAAAATCCGTAAGGATAAATTTTCCGCTTTAGAGTATGGTTTATATTATATTAAACAGGAAGAAGACAAGGGCCAAAAGAGAAAGAAAAAATTTAATGCCAAAGAATGGGCAAAATTATACAATTAATAAAAAGAATGAAAGGAGGGGCTTATAGTGTTAGCAAGTCGTGGAGAAATTAAAATACATGAAATCTTAGCGAATAGTGATTTAATATTTAAAGAAGAATATATTATTCCTGGATTATGTAGCTCCAATGGCAAGCCTTTGCGCTTTGATTTCGCCGTATTTGATGATTCAGGAGAATTAGCTTTTTTAATTGAATACCAAGGAAAATAGCATTATGAGCCTTCCTCCAAATTTGGAGGTAAGAGGGGTTTCTATCAGCAACAATATAACGATAAAAAGAAAAAGCGTTATTGTATTTTACATAACATTCCCCTAGTAGAAATCCCTTATTGGGAGGAGTGTCTAGTCAACTATGATTATATCATGGAAAAAGCTGGATATTGCTAAGGGGGGTAATTTATGGATGAAATAAAAGATCGCCAAGAGCAAATCCACGACAAAGGTTTTAATATGTCTGCGGCGGCCGGCTTAAATGCGGAAGGGCGTCTGGACTATTCGAAAATTAGAGTGGGGCCAAAGACGCTTGATGATGCGGTTTTAACATTAGGAGCGCTCCCAAAGAGTAATAAAATGTATGCTCGCAAAGATTAGGTTGTTATGGCTCTTGCTAGGAATGATATTCCCAAACTTAGAGAAATATCATAGTGGTATTATAATATGAGCGGCGTATACAGCGTAGCTTGTAATTATTTGGCTAATTTATATCGTTATGATTGGTATATAGTGCCAGAAGTTTATGATAATGATGTTGCCGAAGAGAAAGTAATTAAAAATCTTAAAACTACACTTAATTATTTAGATAATTCACATATTAAAAAAATGAGTAGCGATATTGCGCTTGATGTTATCCGAGAAGGCGCTTATTACGGTTATATAGTGCGGCTTAACTCAAGAATGATGTTATAGAAGTTGCCAATAAAATATTGCCGTTCTAGATATATGGTAGGTAATAACCCTGCTGTTGAGTTTGATATGCGCTTTTTCGATGATGCATTTCCTGATGATAATTATCGGCAGCGCATTCTCCGTTTATTCCCAGCAGAGTTCCAAAAAGGATATTCTTTATATCGTTAGAGGAAATTAAAACCTGATTTTGCAGGAGATGTTTGCGGTTATTGGTATCTTTTAGATGTAGAAAATACCGTTAAATTTAGCTTTAACAATGGAGATAAACCGCTTCTTGTGAATGCGATTCCCGCAATAATTGATCTTGATGCCGCACAAGATCTAGACCGCCGCAGACAGATGCAACAGTTATTAAAAATTATTATTCAGAAACTTCCTTTAGATAAAAATGGAGATTTAGTCTTTGATATAGATGAAGCTACTGATATACATAATAATGCGGTTGAAATGTTAAAACGTGCGATAGGCGTCGATGTAATGACTACTTTTGCGGACGTTGCGTCTATTGATATGTCTGATAACGCAACTGTAAACTCTACTGACGCTTTATAGAGAGTCGAACGAACTGTTTACAACTCTTTGGGTATATCGTAGAATTTATTCAATACCGAAGGTAGCGTGGCTCTAGAAAAGTCAATTCTTAATGACGAGAGCTCTATGCGGCCACTACTGTTGCAATTTCACATATTTTTTGATAGAATAACGCAGGAACTGAATTCTAAGAATAGAAAAAAATATAACTTTAGATTATATATGTTAGAAACTACGCAATATAATTATAAAGAAATGTCTAAGCTTTATAAAGAATAGACGTAGATTGGTTTTTCAAAGATGTTGCCATAGATTGCTCTGGGGCATTCACAAAGCGCTATTTTAAATACTGCCGTATTTGAAAATGAAGTGCTTCATCTTACTCAGATTATGATTCCACCTCTAATGAGTTCTACTTTAAGTAGCGAAGATGTTTTGGACATAAAAAGTCAAGATAATACCTCTAAAAATCAAAATACTACAGAGGGTACTACATCTGCTGGTGGTCGTCCGGAAAAATCAGATGATGAAAAAAGCGATAAGACTCTCGCTAATGAAGAATCTCAGAAATAAAAGGAGGATATGGAATGCACACAAGTGTAAAACTTGAAACACCTTGCGAATTTATTAACATAACGCCAATTAATCCTCTTATTTCTAAATGCCAAATAAAAGTGTGTTATGTAGGAGAGGAACCAAACCGTAACGGTAGCATTATTACAAAAGAGGTTGCTACTGAGATGGCTAATAGCCTTCCGGGTTCTCCCATAGTCGGAAAGTATGTTGATTATAAAGATGACTTTGAAGAACATAATCGCATAATTAGTCTAAAAGATGGCGAATGGGTGGTTACAGATGATACTCGCCCATATGGCTTTGTTGATTTAAATGCTAAAGTTTGGTTTTAGAAGTTTTTAGACGATGGTGTTAATGAACGTGAATATCTCGTAACTGAGGGATATTTGTGGACAGGATAGTATCCAGAATGTTAGAGGATTATTGAAAAAGGCAATAATCAATCTATGGAACTTTCTGAACAAAATTTGGATGCTCATTGGACAAAAGATGAAAATGGAAAACCAGAATTTTTTATAATCAATGAGGCGATTATCTCAAAACTATGTATTTTGGGTGAAGATGTAGAGCCTTGTTTTGAAGGCGCTAATATCACTAATATACAGTTTTCATTTGGGGACAGCTTTAAAGAATAGCTCTTCTCAATGATGAAAGAGATGCAAAAAATTCTTGATGGAGGAAATACACCAATGTACACGAAATATGCTGTAGAAATCGGCGATGCTCTTTGGTGCCAAATTATGGATTATTTGCGTGCTCAATACCCCGATGAAGATGGTTGGACAACCATGGGCATTGATGGTATTTACGAGGAGGGCGGAAATAAGTTCGTGATTGTGCGCGAGCAGACTACCGGTAAATATTATCGTATTAATTTCGTTGTAGAGCCAGAATTTTCAGTTCAAGGTGAAGCAATCGAAGTTGAAAAATCCTTCGAGCCAGTTAATGAAGAAGGAGTTGCCGCTCCTCAATTCAGTGCGGAGGCCGTTGCCGAATATCGTGCGACCGTCAATTCTTCGGAGCCTGAGACTCCAGAAGTCGAGATTCCTGAATCGGAACCCGCGCAAGAAGAGGACAAAATAGGTCAATATAATCTGGACGAAATTCCAGAATATATAGAGTTAACTGAGAAATTTAATCAGTTAACAACAGATTATGCTGCGCTTGAGCAGTCTTTTAACGAGTTAAAAGCTACTGCGGAACAAGCTACAGCTACTATTGGTGAGTTAACCGAGTTTAAAAATAAGGTTGAACGCCAAGAAAAACAAGCAATGATTGATAGTTTTTATATGCTTTCTGATGAAGCCAAGGCTGATGTAGTTGCTAATATTGACAACTATTCATTGGATGATATAGAAGCAAAATTGTCAGTAATTTGTGTTCGTAACAAGGTTAGTTTCGCTCTAGAAAATGAGCCGAGCGGACAGACTATCGTCAATCTTGATGGTGTTGGTCAAGAGGATACAGTTCCTGACTGGGTTAAAGCTGTTGAAGAAGTTGCGAAAAATATGGAATAAAATGAGGAGGAAATGCTAAAATGCTTTTAAAAGATATGCTAAAGGGCAAGAGCCAGGCTTCCTATGTTGAATATGGCTATGGTCAGGTTGAGCCTAACCATCTATCCGCCCAGCGTAATGGACAAATTTATGCACAGCTTCCTGCCGATCCCGCAATTGAGGTTTTAGAACAGGGCCAGTTTGTTAAGTATGATTATGCGTCTGGCCTTGTGAACTTTACCGGCGCCGGCGAATGGATGCTAGTTTTTAATGAGATTAAACTTTATCGTGATGGACAGGGCGATTGCGAATTCGCAATGAAGAAAGATGATTATGTTGCTCGTATTTATAGTCCTGTTGATGGTAATGGGGTTGGCGCTCAGAATTGGCGCAGCCGCTCTCGTACCTTTAATGGTGTTGCTGATAGTCCCATTGAGGGCGAGCCTGCTATCGAGAAGGTTACTGCCTCTCCAGATATGTATGAGTTACATTACAATGAGGATCCTTTCCACTTTGAGTCGAAGGTCGATCCTAAAGCCATGCCTGCTAATGCCACTATGGTTCCCCGCGTTTTCAAGACCATGGTTGGCGATATCATGACTCTTAATACCATCAACGAGACTGAGCTTTCTGTGGGAGATACTTTAACTCCTGGTGCTGGTGGTATTCTAGCTAAGGCTGGTGCCGACGCCGCTGATGCCATGGTATGGCAAGTCGTTAAAGTTTATAATATGCCTGACTACCAAAAGGGTGTCAAGGTTATGCGCATAAAGTAATAGGAAAGGAGAAAGAGAAATGTTAGATAAGACTAATTTACTTGCTTTAATGAAGACGGTTGCTAAGGCTGATCGTTCTGCTCCTACTTCCTATAGCTTTGGTGGTAAGTCTTTCAGCTATGAGCAGCTGAATGAGACACTTCGTCAGGAGCTTAATGAATATGCTGGCACCTATTCTCTTTATCGTGAGAATAAGAATATGATTTTCGAACTAATTGAGAAGACTATCGACGAGATTCTTCCCAAGAAGGTTGAACAGCAATATGCTCAGTTTGCCGAGACTCAGGTCTTTGCTCAGGGCGATAAGCCCATCTTTAAGCGTAAGCTGAATTCTCGTGTCCGCGCGAAGCAGTTTATCACTCGTGTTGGCCTTGCTGGCATGTATGAAGTGTTTAAGCTTGCTAAGAGCGAGGAATCTTTCGAGGTTCGTACCAGCGCTATTGGTGGCGCGGCTCAGATTGGTTTTGAGGAATTCCTTGATGGTCGTGTTGATTTCGCAGAAGTTACTGCGATTGTTATGGAGGGCATGGATGACCTCATTTATGAGGAAATCGGTAAGGCCCTAAAGGCTTCTATCAATCAGCTTCCTCCTGCTAATCGCTATGCGTTTAATGGTTTTGATGAGGCTGGCTTTGATAAGCTTCTCGTTATTGCTTCTGCGTATGGTGAGCCAACCATTTACTGCACTTACGAGTTTGCTGTAAAGATGGTTCCCAAGGATGCTTGGCGTTATACTGAGTCTATGAAGAGCGAGCTTTGGAATACTGGCCATCTTGCTAACTACAAGGGCAAGAAAGTTATTATTCTTGAGCAGGGCTTCAAGGATGCTACTAATACCGAGAAGGTTATTGATCCTGGCTATTGCTGGATTATTCCTAATGGTGCTGACACTAAGCCTGTTAAGATTGCCTTTGAGGGTCAAACCATCGTTGATGAGTATAAGAATTATGACCGCTCCCGTGAGATTCAGGTCTATAAGAAGGTTGGCGTTGTGTGCATGATGGCAAATAACATTTGCGCTTATGTTGATACTTCGCTGCGTGGTCATATGGATACATGGAAGCTTAACAATAATGATATAATTCGTGATTATACCGGTAAGATTCCTACGGCTTAAGGGTTGACATAGTTATAAAAATATGATATAATAAAGGGGAAGAAGGGGTAGAGATTCCCGTCTTCCCCCTATTTTTATTATAAAGAGTTAAAGGAGAGATTTTATATGATAGCACCTGATACAATTTATGCTGTCAAGAATAGAAGCTCTAGTATGGTTGGATATGTAGTTCCCGAAATGAATATCCGTAGAGAATTTCAGCCCGGAGAGACAAAGAAGATTGCATTTAAAGAGTTAGAAGCTTTGAGCTATCAGCCAGGTGGTCTTGAGTTAATTCAAGATTATTTACAGACTACAGCTGAGGAATTAACGAAAGAGTTAAATGTGACTACAGAGCCTGAATATTATATGTCCGAAGACCAGATTAGAGATTTACTTGTTAATGGTAGCCTTGATGCTTTTCTTGACTGTCTCGATTTCGCCCCAGAGGGAGTTATTGAATTGGTTAAGGACTTTGCTGTGCGGCTGCCGCTTAATGACGTGCGGAAGCGCGACGCGTTACGTGAGAAGACTGGATTTGATGTTTCTAAGGCTTTAATGAATGTCGCAGCAGATGAGACTGAAGAAGAGACTCAGGCCGCTCCCGAACGTCGTGTAAAGCCGGCAAATACAAAGCCCGAAGGCGCCCGCCGCACTGTCGGTGATTATAAAATCGTGGGTCAAAAAGAAAAGACTTAACGAGAAAGGGGCGTTAAAGAATGGGAACACCATTTACTAAAGTGTATAATCGTTTTCTTGGTAAGATTACTGATGATATGTACATTGAATTAACCCCGCAAGACACTATTAAAGATTTACAAAATCTGATTATTGATGCTATTCCTGGATTTGAGTTTCCGCGCAAGAATTTAATGGATTATGAGATTAAAACTGCGGTGAAACGCGAAGATGAATTACTCCCTGATGATTTTGTAATTGGTGTAGTGTGGGGAACAATCCCAGAAGATGACGCCCAGATTCCTAATGTAATTATAGAGTAGTCCAGTTTTGCAGCAGAACTAACTGACGAAGAAATTAATATTTTAGCATTATTAATGATGTGCGCTTGGGTAAATCGTCAAGTCGCATCTATAGAAAATACTCGTATGAAGTTTACATCTTCAGATTTTAAAATGACCAGTTAGGCCAATCATTTATCTAAATTGATGAATTTATTGGCCGAAGTACAAAGACAGTCTTTCCATATGCAGCGTCTTTATAAGCGCCGCAAAATTACAAAAGACGGAACTTATGCTTCTAACTGGTCAAGTCTGAGAGGGCGTAGTACCTTTGATGACTAAATATGGATTTGATTTTCCTAAAGAAATAATTGCTAAAGATGTTGATAGATTAACAAGTTAGGTTTGGAAATTAATTCCAATGCGTGAAAACGGAGAAGACTGGGTAAAACAATTAAATACTGTCATTATAGAGATTAGTGGGTTACATGAAATATTTGTATTTAACCCACTATTTTTATAGCTACTTGCAAAGTTAGAAGGTATGGGAAAAGAAAATCCGACATTTTCTTTTTATCGTAAGACAGTGTTTGAATGTATTAGTTTGTTATAGGAGTTGAAAAAATGAGTGGTATTAATTTAGGCTGTAGCCGCCACCCTTCAAGTCTTATAAAAGGGCGTCTGGGTATATTTGAAAAACCGGAATTTAAGGGAGACCCCAATGTTGCTGGTGTTAATGATTAGTACACGCGTTTATCTGCGGCTGGGGGCAGCTTACAGCAATAGCGCATGATTCGAGATAAAAGAAAATCCCTTGATAGAGCCTTATGGTTTTCTTATTAGGGTGCCACGGTGCGGCTGGTCGATTCTGAGAACTCTGAACCGGCGCGCGCCCTGATTAATGCGAATAAATTAAAACAAGACTACGATGATAAGATCCTATCTATTGGGTTTGAGCACGGCTTTTAGCCGGGCGATGTTTTTGAGTGGATTGGGACAAAAACTTATTGGCTTATCTATTTACAAGAGCTAACTGAATTAGCATATTTTAGAGGTAGCATTCGTAAGTGTTCCTATCAAGTTGAATGGTTGGATGGAGAAAGCCGAAAAAAAGTGTATGCCGCGATTCGTGGCCCGGTTGAGACAAAGATTGATTATGTTCAAAAACATAAAATAAGTATTGATACTCCAAATTATTCATTAGATATTTTAATGCCGAAAACTGAAGATACTTTAAAATATTTTAAACGTTATGCGAAGTTCTATTTACAAGATGCAGATATTGCTAGCAGTCGAATCTGTTGGCGTGTAGAGGCGGTTGACAGCATCAGCATGCCAGGAATAGTGGAAGTTGTCGCTGTAGAATATTTCTCTAATAAAGACGAAGATGATGTTGAAAATGGTTTGGTCGGTGGCTTAGTGCCGATACCGTCCGACCCCAATGATAAAACTACAGAAGACGATTTAATTATTGGAGAAACATTCATTAAACCGAAACGCGATTATAAATATTAGTTTGTTGGTAATGCGTATGGTGAGTGGTATATAGAGAACAAATATCCAATAGATATGAAAATATGTGAAGAAGATAATTCTGTGACTCTCAAATGGAGAAGCGGATATAGTGGGCAATTTGATTTGTACTATGGGTATGATAATGCTGATTTATATATAGCTAGACGTACTATAGTAGTGCAATCATTGTTTTGAGATAAGGGAGTAGGACTATGAAAGTAGAAAATTATAATTTTCCTAAATCTAGTTTTTTGTCGGTTGAAAAAGACTTTGAAATAATTGTAGACCGGATTTGTTAGAATAAGCGTTTATAGAAACTCTTATATTATACGACCCCGGATTGTCTTTCGAAGCCAAACCTGACCGATGAATAGCTAGGTGAATTATTATAGAATAACATTAAATTGGTTCCAAAATTAAAAGTTGAAGATGAGTATAAAGTGTATTTATTTATTAAGATGGATACATTTACACAAAATATAACAAATCCATGGTTCAGAGACAATATAATTGAATTTGACATTGTTTGTAACTACGATTTGTGGTCGCTTGATGGTTATTCATAGCGTCCCTATAAGATTCTTGGGGAATTAGATTATATGTTTGCGGATAAGCGGCTTACAGGTATCGGAACAACTGAATTTTTTGGAGCTTCAGAGCTAGTCTTTACAGACTAGTTAGGGGGCTATTGTTTAATGTATAAGGTAGTTCATGGCGACGAGGATAAGAAACATGCTCCCAATCCTGCTGACGAGCAAGACTTTTTATTAAATTTTAATCAGATATACAATCCATAATGGATTATCGTTTAGCTTTAATGACCGGTGTAGATTTACCTGTGCCGGAGTGCTAGTTAGCAGTGCATCAACCCACTATATTAGAATGGTCGCATATAGGGGAAGAAACACTTTTTATCGGCCTTTAGTATCTTTGTATTAATAAAAATATGCTTCTTTAGGACGAAAGTGTTTTATCGAATAAGTCTAATTTTTAGATATTTATGACAGTAATGGCTTCCCAAGAGGGAATAAGTAAGAAAGAAGCTGTAGGAGAGGTTCTCAAATTACTGTTGCCAAATAATAAATGTATACTTACTCCGCGTTCAATAATGATTGCGGGGGATGCGTCTCATGGCAGCACTTTAATTGATGAAGACAATTTTGACGCTTTCTAGAATGCTGTTGCGCAATTAGCCTGTTTAACATCGACATTGGCTGGGCCGCAGGGATCATTTAATCCTTAGTCACTCAAAGCCAAGGAAATCGCAGACAAGCTTATGCGCGCACGGTAGCGTGTCGCCGCGCAGAAAAAAGAAGGCGATGGAAGCGTGTTTGGACGTTATATTTCTATTCTTACTACGGGTTTGGGGTTGCCATTACAAAGTGTATTAAATCTCACCATTTATCAAATTTATGACCTTATATAGCGTTATAACTTACTTATCGAGTGGGATTTAAATATAAAGACCCGGCTTGCCGGCGGAACGCCAAATTCAGAGCCGGAAAATTGGATGAAAGATATTCATTAAATTGTTTGATATAACATTACACACCTGTGTAGTTATATATAATGATATAATTGCTTTAGGGGCAAAGTGCCAAAAGAGTATTTATCAGATTTTATTCGTGGTTATTTTGATGGTGGCAGAAGTATTATGCGCCTAAAGGGTAATCGTGATACTTTAAGAATTAGCAATTATATCTATAGGAATGACTCAGGGTTATTCCTTCTCCGAAAAAGAGAAAAATTCTATTAATTTTAAAGGAGGAAAAAATATATGCGTTTTGGCGTACGTGAGATCTGCGATGTCGTTCTTCGTGCGAAGGCTACTCAAAAGATCGGCAACAAGATTTTCTATAAAAACGAGCCTGTTATTTATTTTGATAGTTTAAAGACTAGTTCTCTTGAGGGTGCTGCGACTACGGTTTATGCTCAAGGCGGACGTGGTAACGCTAGACTCGTGGCGTGGGAAGGTGAAAGAACTGTAACCTTTACCATGGAAGATGCTCTTATTTCGCCTGCTGGCTTCATGATTCTTTCTGGCGCTGGTCTTATCGAGGCTTCTAACAAGGCTCCTATCTATGTCCATAGTACCGAGCAGCTTGTTTTAAAGGATGCCTCTGATGGTGAGGAAGCTAACTTTACTAATGAATCCAATAGTGTTACTATTACAATTAGCAAAGAACCTGCAATTCCTAACGCCGGTGAAGACTTCATCTATGTCATGCTGCTTGATGATCGTGGTGAGGTGAGCACTGAGCCTTATATTGCTACTTTAGTCGAGGGCGGTTCTGAAACTGAGGGTTATAAGATTAAGATCGCTGCTGATAGTGATCGTAATCCTAATTACAGCATTCGTGATGAAGAGGGCGACGGTGCTGCTCATAAGTTAGCAAACTTTAAGGCTGGTGCGGTTGTGCTTGTTGACTATTATGTTAAGAAGATTTCTAATGCTCAGCAGATTGAGATCACTGCTGATAAGTTCGGTGGTAACTATTACCTCGAGGCTTCAACTCTGTTCCGTAATACCGACGGTGTTGATATGCCAGCTGAATTCATTATTCCTAACTGCAAGATCCAGTCCAACTTTACATTCACCATGGCCAGTTCTGGTGATCCTTCGACCTTTACTTTCACGATGGATGCATTCCCGGATTATACTCGCTTTAATAAAGAGAAGAAAGTTCTTGCGGCGATTCAGATTATCGAAGATGGCGGCGCTGATGACAAGCTTCTTCGTACTTCGACCATCCATGCCGCTGCAGACGATCTGAAGTTTGACTAATGCGTATTACTAATCACAGACGTTCGCTCCCTAAAGTTGCGAAAGTTGAAAGTGAGACGCCAGTAATCGTAGAAAAAAAGGTCGCAAAATCGAAGAAAACTGTTTCTGAGGATAGGATTAAGAATATTGATATTCTTACTAGGGCAGAATAGGAAGAGATTTAAATTTTATAAGGGGAGAGTTAAACAAAACTCTCCCCTTATTTTTGTTATGAGAGGAGGGAGGAGCTATGAAAGTTAACAGAGGGTCAACGCATACGGATATATATGCTAGTTTTTATAATAACGCAGAATATGATTCAGTAATTAAAGCGGCTACTGAAGCAGCTTTACAGGGATTGCAAGGTGGGAGCTTACCTGAGACAAATTATTTATAGGAATAGTTAAAGTTAAAAATATAGAGTAAAGTTGATGAATTAAAACTTTTAATGAAAAAATCCGTAGGCGATAACATTAAACAGATGCGTCGGTCGGGCTGGTAGCGAGAAGCTACTGGCTATTCAATGTTTGCACAGCAGCAAAGAGGATTGCAGTATTAGCTGATAAATAATAAGGCTTCTTTATCTTAGGCTTATAAGATTTTAAATGAAATATAGGCTATTATTCGAGGAACGCCCATAGATTATGCTATATATATGAAAGTCGGTGAGAAAGAATATCGCCGCTTAGAAGTTTCTGAAGATGAATTATTAAAGTATACTACTGCGCAAGTGTCGAAGAAACGTGGCGCTAGACTAGGCGCAATTCGACATAATATGAAACTATTATACGATGAATAGGAGAAAGCTATATAGTTAAAGGAAAAAGAGCTAAAGTATCAACATTCGTTGGGGGAGCATATTGATGATTTTTTAGATAATGCTTTATTCCGGAATGGTGGTACAAAATATCCAGCTTATGGCATGGAGGTATTTGAAGCCCACTATAAATATATTAATCATAATAAACGAGCTGCAGATGGAACAGGTATCTTTGATACAATTACTTTTAATCGAGAATTATAGAAAATGTATTTTGCCCGTAAAAAGGACTAGACTCCATGGACATTAACAGGTGATATCGGTAATACATCTGTTAAATATGTGAATTTGACTGTTGGAGATGATAAATTCGCGGGATAGGGGATACAAGATAAACATTATATGTTAAATTTAGGCATTACTTCTGCACGCACTATGAATTATTTATTTAATTAGTTAGACTATTTAATAGACACATAGAATTCTCCTGTGGACAATGTCACTTTAGTAAAGAATTTATTGCTACTGTGTACTCCCGTAGTGGAGGACTGCGCCGCGGCCGCCGCGCGAGGAGGAGATAAGAAAGTGATCGAGAAAGCTGTAGATACACTCATAAAAAATTTGACTCATTAAATTTTTTATGATATAATATAGATAAGAGTAAAAGGAGGAAATCTACTTATGGATTTTGAAAATAAGATTAATTATAAAGAAATCGGAAAAGAACCGGATTTTAATAATACAGTTTGCCGTCGCATTGGAGACGACAAAGGGATTTTAATAAAGACTTGGCTGCCAACTCATGATCTTTTGCAGCTAATTTCTCGGATTGTTAATAGATCAGTTGATGAACATGATTATTGTAACCCCTGCCGTGTTAAGATAGTGAGTGAGGTTGAAATGGTATTAGCTTGCTCAAATGTTGAAGTTCCAGATTATGAAGACGCAGATATTTGTGAAATTTATGACTATTTATATGCCAATAAAATTATTGACGCAGTAGCTGATGCTACTAGAGTAACCGGGCTGTGGGATATTGTTATGGATTCAGTAAATGAGGTTGTAGATTCTGTATATAAATATTCTAATTCCGCGCGAGGCATTATTCGTGGTATAACTTCAGATTTAGAAGATGTTCAGTTTGACGCTGAAGCAATTCAGGAGAAGTTAGGCAATCCTGAAAACCTTGCTCTCCTGAAGGATATTTTAACCAAATTAGGTTAATCGGTCTATTAATTTTTTCAGAATTATATAGAAATAGTCCGCCGGATTTTATTTCGGCGGACTTTTATTTTTTAGATATATAATTTTTAAATATATTAAGAGTGAAAGGAGATAATTTAATATGAATGCTGCTAGAACAGTGCGAGTAAATCTTGACTTTACTGCAACTACTAGTCAAGCTGAAGCCGCGCTTTCACGCTTAAACACTAATTTACGTAACATTAGTAGTCAAACAAATTTGGATACGGGCGGTTTACGGCTGCAAGAGCAATTAAATACAGCATCTGTTGCAGCTATAAAACTGCGAGAAAATTTACAAAATGCTATTAATGTAGACACTGGTAGATTAGACTTATCCAAGTTTAATCATGAGATGAAAAAATCTGGAATGTCTCTAAAACAGTATCGAGACGCTTTAGTGAGCTTAGGCCCTACGGGTCAAGCGGCTTTTATGGATTTATCAAAAGCTATTTTAGCTTCTGAGACCCCTCTCAAATAGACTAATGTATTAGTTGATAAGCTGTGGGATAGTTTAAAGAGAACTGCGGGCTGGCAATTAAGTTCTACCGCAATTCACAGTTTTATCGGCGCAATATAGACAGCTTATAATTATGCTTAGGATTTAAATAAATCTCTGAATAATATTCGTATTGTTACTGGATATGGCTCTGACAGAATGGCGGAATTCGCAAAGAATGCGAATAAAGCCGCTAAACAATTAAGTGCCACAACGCTAGATTATACGAATGCGTCATTAATTTACTACCAGTAGGGCTTAGATGATAAAGCCGTGCAAGAGCGCTCGGACGTCACCGTGAAGATGGCCAATGTTACCGGTACTGCAGCCCAGACTGTTTCTGATCAGTTAACAGCAATTTGGGAAAACTTCATGAAAGATGGCGAGCATACTGCAGAGTGGTATGCGGACGTTATGACCGCACTTGGTGCGGCGACCGCATCTAGTACGGATGAAATTGCGGAAGGTCTTGAAAAGTTTGCGGCCGTTGCTGATACAGTAGGTTTAAGCTACGAATATGCGACCGCTGCTCTTACCACTATTACCGCGAAAACTCGTCAGTCCGCAGATGTAGTTGGTACTGCTTTAAAGACCTTGTTTGCACGTATTGAAGGTTTAAATCTCGGTGAAACACTTGATGATGGTACTACATTAAATAAGTATTCATCAGCTCTTAACGCCGTCGGTGTTAATATCAAGAATGAGGCCGGCGAGCTGAAAGACATGGATGAAATTTTGGACGAGATTGGCGCTAAGTGGAACACCATTGGTAAGGACCAGCAGATTGCGTTAGCACAGACTGTTGCCGGCGTGCGTCAATATAACCAGTTTATTGCCCTTATGGACAACTGGGATTTCATGTAGGAAAATCTGCAGACGGTTGCCAAGGCTTCGGGTACGCTTGATGAATAGGCTCAAATATACGCCGAATCATGGGAGGCCGCGAAAAAGCGTGTACAGGCTGCCGCAGAAGGTATATATCAGGACCTTTTAAAGGATGACTTTTTCATCTGGTTAACCGATGGTTTTGGGTCAGTATTAAAATTTATTGACAAGATTATTGACTCTTTGGGCGGTTTATCCGGAGTATTGCCTGGCATCGCTTTATTAGTTAATAAAATATTTGGTGATAAAATTGTAGCTGGAGCTTAGACTTTAGCTCATAATTTAATGAATCTAACAGCCGCAGGACGCGCGGCTAATATGAAAAGAGACGTTAGCCGTTATGAGGAAGTTGCGCAATTATAGAAGGGTTTGAATCCCAATTCTGGTCTACGTGAAAATAATGAAGCAGCTGCAGTTAGTACAACGGCTGACAGAGTACTTGCTATATAGAAACAAATCCTTGGAGTTAAAGGAAAAATAACTGAAGAAGATAGAAAACATTATCAGATAATTTTAGAGTCTGTTTAGGCGTCTGGTGAAGAGCTTTAGGCACGGGCTAAGCAGCTTGATCTTGCGCAAGAAGAGGCGCGGTTATTAGCTAATGATATACGTAGTAAGGCTTCTTTTGGTTCATATGAATACTTAAAGGGAGCTGGTTCTAGTTCACTTCGGGCAATAATGTCAGAATATGATAATGGGACTTCGATAAATGATATTGCGCTTCCCACTTCTAGGAGTGCTTAGCAAGGCGTCATTGATTAGCTTAATAGTAATTTGGGTTTAAATGGTTCTGCTGCTTTATAGCTTGATGATCTTACTAATAAAACTCAAAAATTCCAACAGGCTTTGTAGTCCCTTTCTACTGCTTCTGTTTAGTCATTCATTAAGGACTTTGACGGTTTAGGGGAAAGTATTAGAAATAATGCTAAATAGTTAGCAGAGTTTGAACATAAAGCTGATTAGTTAGATAATTTAAAATTAAGTGTAGGAAATTGGCAAAAAGATCCTAACTTTGATTTAGAGGGATATAAACAGCAATTTAGAGACTTGGGATATAGCATTAGTGATGCTGCTGATGCCGAGGAATTACTGACAGCAGTAGATAATGCTTAGGCAGAAGCTCTCTAGAGAAGTCAAAGAGCAGCTGCGGGTAATACTGCTTAGATTGAATAGTTTGCGAAAAAATATAAGTTATCGGCTGAAGAGGTTCAGCATTTTGCTGAGTAGCTTAAAAAAGCTGAAGAGATGGGGCTTACCTACGAAGAATACCTAAAGCGAACTGGAGAAGCCGCCGTATGGGCAGGAAAAAGTATTGAGAATGCTTCTACAAAAGTCGATAAAATGGCGGTTGTGTCAGAAATCGGCAATGGTTTAATGTCAGTTTAGATGGGTGTTTCTAGCGTCGTTTCTGCAATTAATGCCGTCAATGATAAGGATTTATCAGATTGGGAGAAATTTAGCAGTATATTAATGAGTCTTTCTATGGGTCTGCCCATGTTATGTAACGGTTTGTTAAAATTTACTACTCTTATATCTGCAAAATCAATAACTAAGATAGCTGGTTTAGAGAATTTAGGTAAGGACGTTATTTAGAAACTTTTGTCCTCTGCGGGAGATAAAAGTTAGATTGAAGCTATCTTAAAAAAGGCCGGCATTGGAGACGAGATAATTAAATCGACTGTGGATCAGGTTGATAAAGCAAGTACGGGTTTACCGGGGCTAATTAATAAACTTGGTTCAAAGCTTTCTAAAGCTGGCTCGGTCATTGCTGGTCTTTTAACAAATCCTATTGCTTTAGGAGTTATGGCCACCGTTGCCGCAGTGGGAGCAACGGTTTATTTAGCTGTAACTGAGAGAAAGCGTCAAGCTACAGCTGCGATGGAGGCGGCTACCCAAAGCGCCAAGGAAGCTTCTGCCGCATATGAAGAACTAAAAGGTAAGGTCGAAAATTTAAAGAGCAGTTATTCAGAATATTCATCTATTCTTAAAACTCTAGGAAATTTAAAAACGGGTACTGCTGAGTGGACTGAAGCTGTTGTCGAATTAAATAATTAGGTTTTAGAGTTATTAAAGACTTATCCTTAGCTGGCTGAATATATTAATAATAATAATGGTATTTTGACTATTGATGCTGAAGGTTATGAAAAAGTCGCTAAAGAAATGGCAACTTCTGCGGCAGCCGCGCAAGTGGCTTATATTGATAGCTAGAAGAAATCATTAACTGCTACAATTAATTATGATATAGCAGATAAGGGATTCGATAAATCTCTTAATAGTGATAGTATGCTGCGTATGGCGGATGCTATACAAAAAAATGCTGGTCTTATCGTCGGTGCATTGCCCGATGAGAGTGGCGGAATAAATGACGAAGAATTACAAAATTCTATAAATGCCCTGGCCGATAATGCCAAAGTCACTTAGAAGTAGGCTGAAGCAGTATTATCCAATAGTGAATGTCTTGATTATTTACGGGAAACGGTTACTACTACTAATACTAAATTAGATACTTTAAATTCTAGCCGTGTTGCAGCATTAACTTCGAGTATGGATTTGACAGAAGATTAGCGCGCTTTAGCTAATTCATCAGAGTTAATGCAAGGGATTGTCAATCGTGTTATCGAAAATAATTATGATAAAATTGATAATAATGAAAAAACTACGTTGGTTGAAGGCAACGAGATTTAGACAGGTGATACTACTTTACGCTAGCACACTCCTTTTTCTTGGTCGGCTACGGCAGAAGGAGAAGCTGCTTTTAAAGAATACTTAAAGAATTAGGGTAAGACAGAAGAAGAAATTGCAGCTATTTGGAAGAGTGCGGATTTTAAAAAAAATAGAATCACATGGAAACAGGCTGGAGAAGATGATACTACTGTTGATAAGGAGATCTCTTATGACTCTTTAGTTAATTCTGTAAATGCTGCTCGAGAGACAGCGGCAGCTTAGCAAAGTAGTCAAGACGTTGCAAATGTTTTAAATAAAATTACAGCCTTAACGAATAGTAGTAATGTTACTGAAAGTGCTTATGGTAAATATTTATCTACTGGCTCTGTAGACTCATTGACTGAAGAAGAGTTTAATGCTTTACAAGAAGCGGGGTCGTAGATAAAGGATGCAGCAGACAATATAACAGAGAGTATGAGGGGCGTAATGAATGCAACTTAGGTTGCCCCACCTACCATATCCGGTGATTATGACTCTGCTGCGCATGATAGATATTTACATACTTCTGGCTAGTAGATTCTGTCTTCTAACGCCGAATCACTAGATACGTCAGTTGAAGCTCTAGAAGCATATACCGCCGAATTGCTGGAAAATAATACGGCTTTAGATGGCAATTATGAAAAAGCGGCTAAGATGGCTGTTGCTAATGTTAAATTTGCCAATGGATTAAATAATTTAAATAATGTATTAGATGATGAAATTGGTAATGTAAAAAATGCGTCTAAAAAGAATTTAGATTATTATAAGAGCTTAGGGAAAATTACACAAGCAATTAATGATTTATATGATACTGACGTAGATGCAGATTTTGTTGCTGAAAATCTAGAGCTTATTGAGGAAGCCGCAAAAGGTTCTGAAAAAGCTCTGGCCGAATTATCTGTTGCTATTGTAAAAGCTGATTTAAATAATCGTAAGACTTTGGATGCAGTTGATTTGAGTTCAATTAATGATGATGCAGTATAGAGCGCAGCTGAGGCTTTAAATGCAGCATTAGCAGATTATTCTTCAAATTTAGATACTGTTAATGCAGGACTAACTGCGATGCAAGCTAACATGTCAGATGCTTCTGGTCCGATGACATTAGCAGCAGCGCTGGCAGGTTGTGGAATTGAAGCAAGCGCTTTCATAGATAGTTTAAATAGCATGGCGGTCGCGACTGGATAGACTTATGCTTAGATGGAAGCTGATTTGGCTAAAATGGGTATGAGTATGTCTGATTTCGATGTAGATTATGCTGAGGTGCCGACAAAAGAAGACGTTGCTTTAACAACTACAGAGCGTACTGTTACAGATTTGGGCGACGGAAAATATATAATGCAAGATAAAATTACAAATATCGAACATCAATATATTGATTCTATCATGCAAGTGCCTCAAATTCGTCCCAAAGGCAGTTCTGGTGCTGGCGGTATTACTGTTACTCCTCCATCTTCGGGCGGCGCCGGATTAGTCTCCGGTGGTAAGTCTTCTGGCGGTGGAGGCGGCGGAGGAGGCGGCTCTCAAAAGGATAAAAAGAAGTCTTCCGATGAGATAGAACGTTATCATACTATTAAGAAAGAAATTGGCAATCTTTCTCGAGAATATGATAATCTTTCAGCTGCAAAAGATCGCGCTTTTGGTGCAAATCGCTTACGTGTCATGGATCAAGAAGCTGCGAAGTTAGAAGAATAGATCGCCGCACAAAAACGTTATGTTGATGAGATTGATTCTTATTATTCCCAAGACCGCGCAGCTATTGCCGCATATGGAGCAGTCTTTGACGAAGATGGCATTATTACTAACTATGAACAAATTATGCAAGAATAGTTAGATATCTTTAATGCCTCACTCACGGATGAAGCCGAAGAATCTTATAACGATTTTAAAGAGATTCTTAATCAATATGAAGAAACTTTAGAGCTTAAATTATCTGAAGCTGACAAATTAATCGAACAAGAGTATGATAAAATTTCTCTATAGTTAGAAAAAATCACATATTCTGTAGAAATTAAAGTCCAAATTCATGATGATTAGATAGATTTCTTGGAGCGTAGACTCGACCGTTTATCCAATTCCGAACGCCGTTAGTATGATTCTTATTTAATACAATAGAAAAAGATGCTAGAATTGCAATAGAAACGCCTTACTACCCAATAGGGAATTGATGACTTATAGGCTGCTATTGCTGAGCACGAGGCTCAGGGGTTGGAAATAACTGACGAAGAGAATGAATAGTTACGAACATATAAAGAGACATTAGCCGACATAGATGATTAGATTTTTGATATAAAGTTTTCTATTATTGAAGATATCGGAACAACATTTGATAATTATTTTGACGATTTAGATTATTATATTGATCGTATTAGTACATTAAATGACATGATGGGAACTACCCGTGATACTCTTGATCTATTGGGATATGATGATTTAGATAATTTTAATCGTATTAATAGACAATTATTGTCGAATCAAAGAGTCATGTTAGGAATGTCTTAGTAGAAATTATCCAATGCCACTGGTGAAGTTGATTACTGGAAGCGCCTAGCCGCCACTGTGAAAGAGGTTGATTCGTTAGACGATTTGAAGAATTCATTTTTCTGGGAAGATGCGAATGATTAGATTAAGAAGATAGCAGAGAATGCCATTCTCGCAGGAGATTCCATAAAAGTGGTTAAAGATGCTATTAATAATCAATTAAAAGAAGCCACTGAGCGACAGTTAGAGACGCAGCAAGAAATCTACGAAAGCATTAATGATATTGTATAGGCTATTGAAGATAATTGGGTAGACGCTGTAGAAAAAGTCGTCGCAGTTCAAAAGAAGGGTCTATTAAATGATATTGATTATGCTGTTGATAGATATGGTGATTTAGCTGATTTAAATGATTTATATTTATCAAATTCTAAAAAGATTTATGAATTAAATAAATTAAATAGAACAATATTATAGGATATTTCTAAAACCGATAATGTTGCAGCAAAGAGTAAGCTAAAAGACGTACTTGAAGAGGTCAATGCTTTACAGAATAGTAATGCATAGATGAGTGAGTATGAATTAAAGACCTTACAAGCTAAGTATGATTTGCGGCTAGCCGAAATCGCGCTAGAAGAAGCCCAGGAGGCGAAATCGCAAGTTCGTCTAGTACGGGATAATGAAGGTAATTGGGGTTATATGTATACCGCCGACGCTGAAGAGGTCTCTAAGGCTGAACAAGATGTGGAAGATAAAATGTAGGCTCTTTAGGATATACAGGAAGAAACAATGCGTGATACAGGTGAGAAGATTCTTTCAATTCAGCAAGAGTACTACGATGCTTTGTCTGATATATATACAGATGCGTCTTTGACCCAAGAAGAAAGAAATAAAAGAGAAGAAGCACTTCGAGAATCTACCATGAAGAAGCTGTCATATTATACTGATTAGTATGATAAAGCTCTGAAATAGAGCGGTATGAATTTTGAAGAGACTATTCTAGGCAAGATGTACCCAGAGTATGAAACTTTATAGAAATTCAATGATAACTTTACAAGTAGCGCAGATACTACCTTTACAATGATACAAGATCAGTATAAGACAACTACTGAATATTATCAAGAGTTGGCTAAAGCGATGGGCATAACTGATGAAAACGTATTAAATGATTTAGGAAGTATGAAAGAAGAAATTGCAAAGGCTATGATCGCGGCTCAAAAGAATATGCAAACCGCTATTAGCAACTCTCAAGAGAATTTTGATGCTACTACGAAAAATATGGACGATTTAGTTAAGACCATTGATGAAATGGGTGAAGCTTTGCGGGAGTGGGTCAAAGAGATGACAAAACTGGCGGTAGTGTTCAATTCAAACGCAGATTATTTTGATCTTATGATCAAGGCTTTGAAAAATAATGATATGGACTCCGCTGAAAAGTACGCTGAATACCGTGCGATGAAGATTAGCTTAGATCCCAATTCTTATGGTTAGTATGCCTGGAGTTCCAAAGAGGCTATGGTGAAGGAATTCTAGGAGTAGGGTGTATAGATATCTAGTGAAAAAGCTGATAGATTGTGGAATAAATATAATAGTACTACTCAAAAGTATGACACTGGCGGATATACAGGAGAGTGGGGCCAAGATGGAAAATTGGCTGTATTACATCAGAAAGAATTGGTCTTAAACGCTTCTGATACTGCTAATATGCTTGACATAGTGAATATTGTTCGTGACATTGTGCAACAGATAGATGCGCAAGCATTATATTCTCGCGGACGTAGATTCGATCTTCCACGAATCGAGACCCGCGCAGAAACTCTAGAATAGAATGTGCATATTGAGGCCAATTTCCCGAATGCTACTAGCCATCAGGAAATAGAACAAGCATTTGATAATCTTATCAATCTTGCTTCACAATATGCGAATAAAAAATAACCGTAAAGGGGCACTTAATTGTGCCCCTTTATTTTATTTTGGCCAAGGATGAATGATTGACTTATTGGATTTTTTATGATATAATAGAGTAAAGTGAAAAAGGAGTGAGATTAACTATGTCTAGTTCTGAACAGATGGCTGAAAATATGCTAACTGCGATGTAGATTATAGCTGAGTCACAGCCTAACAATAATGATATAACTATTAATGGTTTTATTGTTGATGCTTCTCGTGCAAAAGAGGGCGTTTACACTGTGGGTAGTGGCTATTCGCAATTTACGGCGTATGCTTTTACCACTTATAAAGAAAATGATGATGTATACATATTAATTCCCGGTGGAGACTATAATAAAACAAAGTTTATTATAGGACGGCGCATGACCGAAAGCAGTGGTGCTTATAATGTGACAGACGAGTTAGAAAATATGGTATTTTTCCATGATTCTAATTCCTCTTTAATCGACTTCTCAGGGAAGTCACTGGGTATTTAGGTAAATAATAGCTTGACACAAGAGATTTTGATTGGTACATGGGAAGGTAGTTATGCCGGAGTAAGTAGATTGGGGTTAGCGCCTACGTTTACCTCATATTTGAAGCCTTTGGGAATTATAAATGGTAGTTATGGTATTCGCCTATTGATTACTGATAACACCGGTGCTGTTGAAAAAGTAGAGTTTGACAGTAGTGAATATTTTGGTAATCCTTATAATTATATTTATTCTACTCGGTTAACTCGTGTCTATGAGTTGACTACTACTAAAACAATCATAAAGATTGAAGCTTATTTATATTAGAAAAATAATTTTGTCGATTTTAATGAGGATTGGGTAGCTCCGACAAACACAAATAAAAATATCTTTTTGACAAAGTTTTTTGTTGGCGTTGGTGCTACTAAAAGTGAAATCATGGCTTCTCGTTGCATGATTGCGACGACTTCAGGCAGTAATACTTATTATTCGCCCGAATACGCGGAAACACTTAAATCTAATCCTGCAATAGAGAGACGCTTTAATGAAGCAATAGATGGATTATCAGATATAGCTCGTAATAACAATTCTGATGAAACAGCTATAGAAAACGCATGGCAATCCATGTCTTCAGATTTTTCTTTAGCAGAATTAACAAGAATTAATAATTGGTTAAAAAATTATAAATTCTTTTCTCAATTGGCAGAAGCGAAATCTGATTCTGATCGTTCAAGCTTCTGCCAAAAAGCTAAACAAGATGCCGCCGCAGAATTGCTGTCGCAGCTGACTTGTTATACACCGCGTATTAGTTTTAGTTTTGCGGTGACAGAGGATGATAAGACTAAGTATTATTCGTCTATTCCTTCTTTTGATGCAACTTCTGAGGGGAAAAAGGCTAAGAGTGAATTTATTCAATGGTTTCGAGCCAAAACTGGTAATGTAATAAATAGTAATACTTTACCACCAGAACTTCTTACTGGATGGGAATTAATCGGTTACATGGATATTGACGGTAAAACTACCAATAATTTTCTGTCTACTGGTGAATTAGTATTTGTTCCAGATTATACGCAAAATACAGAGACACTAAAGGCTCTTATAACTTACAAAAATAAACAATATATTAGTAATGCGTTAGTATTAAATAATTTGCGTAATGCTGAAAAAGAAATCTCTCAAGATGAGATTAAGAAAGCGCTTGACGAAGTAACAGCTCAGAGATATAGTGATTTAGATTTAATTTCTGCAAATCAAAAGGCATTAAATGATATATATCTTGATTGCGGTTATTATGATGGAGAAGACTTTATTTCTAATCATGGTCAATTTAATTATTATACTCGTAGTGGTTTAATACGTGAAGAGTGGGAACAAAAGAAATTTGTTATCCGTTGTTATTCTCTAAACAGCGAACGAACAATATTACCGGCTATGCTCGCTAGTAATAAGGATTTTTACTGCGCGCAGGCGGGCTCCCGCACTTCTATGATATTCTCACAATAGGATGCAATTTATAAATCTTTTAATGTAAATGGGGTAGCCGTTAATGGCTATGAACTTGCATTTACACCATTTCATTACTATGAGGCAGCGCGTACTGCAAATACTTTTACGTTTTCAGCAAAGTGTCATGTCGATGGTAATACCTAGGATGTTTTACTTGAGAATTCTTTAACCCTTTCTTTTGGATATTATGATTGCTTAGGTACTTCACATACTGTGATAGCCTATTGGACAAGCAAAGCAACGAGTGAAAAAGTACATAGCTTAGTCCCTGGGAAGGAATATATTCCTCATATAGTAATAGACGGAAAAGAGACACTAGGTAACTGGCAATTAAAGGGCACGAAGACTGGTAGTTTTACTACTTATACGCCGGATTTACAAGATATTTGCGTAGCGTATGGTGTTGTAGAAGTTGGTAAGGTGACGCAAGAAGATCCAGATGGTCTTAAATTAGCTTGTTACTTACCTGCGATTATAAGTTACAATGAAGATAATATCATAGAGGGGCCAACCGAGATTGTGTATCTATCAGACGGGCTGCCGCGCTTGCGTATGTCAGAGTTGGCAGAAGATGTTGGCCCAACATATAGATTAGAATTATTAATAGAAGATAATGATAATAATTAGAAATATATGACAGAAGTGCCATGGATAGATACTATAACGCCATAGACAACCACTGAATTAACATTAGCATATGGTACTACCGCAGATTGGCTAACCGGTTCAGAAAATGTTACAGTTTCTAGTCCATCTAACTGGAGTATTTAGACAGTTAGTGATAAAGATCCTATTGCTTATATGCGTGGTTCAAAAGCTTAGACTTCGGACGTTGAAATTGATAATACCAAAGCTCAAGTATTTTTAGAAAATTTTGGTACTTTAGCTGCTTGTTCTGTAAAATATACTAACGACACACCTCCTAAAAAAGTAACAGATTACTCAAAAGTAGAACTTACTCCATTATCTTATTTCTTGTCAGAGATGGACGATCAAGTTTATGGTGTGCGAGTATATACTGCCTATGGGTATCTTTTAGCTACGATTCCGGTGATTTGTCGTATTAGCCATTATGCATCAGCTTATATAGATAACATGGCACAATATAATGGAACGGTTAAAATAAATGAGGATAATGCTATTATTTATTCTCCACGTATTTTAGCAGGAAAATATGAAGATATTGATGCTGGTTAGAAGATTTTTACTGGTGTGGCTTTAGGAGATTATGGTGGAAAAGATACTGATCCCAGTATGCGATTAACCGGTATTTATGGATTTAATAAGGGCACATAGGTATATGCCTTTAAAGAGGACGGAACGGCATTTATTGGTTCTGGCAATGGAAGAATTAATTTTGATGGTACTAATGCCACTCTGTATAATAGTAATTATGAGTCTAATCAGGGAATGCTAATTGATTTAGATGGTTCAGATATCTTTTGTAAGAATGATGATTACTAGGCTTATTTTGGCGCGGGAGATAGCAATTACCCATTGTAGATTGGCAATAATTTTAGCGTTGATTGGGACGGTAATGTCAATATTGGCGGTAATGGTAGTATTAATATTGATGAGTTTAGAGCCGATAGAGACGGTGTGCATATTGGTAATTAGACTAATTATATTAATATTAGTAGCAATGGTATTCAAATGAATGGCAGCATAAGTTTTCCAAGTAGTTCCATTAGTTCTAGCGCAATTAAGGGCTTAGATGACACAATTAATCAGGCGACTTCTAATATTAATAGTTATACTGCCGATAAGATGTTGAAGGATTTATACAATGCCTCTAATAAAGGGGAAAATGGCTTATTTACTTGGAGCGAAGATGGAATGAGCATGACAGGACTAAATGCTAATTGCATTAACGCAGGTATGATAAGTGCAGACCATATTGGCGTTGGCAATTTAAAAGTAACAGTGGGTATTACACAAGGTTTTGATTTACTTGGTGATGCATCAGAAGGCATTTCTCAAAATCCTAATAGATGGATAAAGTTTGGGCGAATAATTACAGAAACTGGCTCAGCGGGTAACTATAAAACTTATGGTGTAAAAATAGCTGTTGATTAGAAAGATTCTAATGGAAATCTGACTAAGCAAGAAAATTTACTTTTTATTTCAGATGCAGGTATACGTATAGAACTTGGTGGAGGTTCTGATAATGGTGGTGTAACTTTTGGGTTTTATAATGATGGCCTCTGGATTTCAGGCAGCAACCAAGGTACGATTTCGAGTAAATTATATAGTTGGGGATAAAAGGTGGAAAAAATGGAAAATGTTTCTTTACAATAGATTATTAGCGGTTTGATGTCAATCTCCACTAAAGGAAATGACACTTTGGTAATGGCAGATTGTATCCGCGCTCTAGCAGTTTTCGCACAGCAGTTGGAAAAAGCTGGGGCGTCAGTAAATGTAGTGCAAATCCCAAAGGAGGAGAAAAAGGAGGAATAATTAATGGCAACAAGATTATATCCTCCCAATTTGGAAAATACTATTCCAGCTTTTTATGGGACTTCAATTGAAGTCCCATTTTCTATGAATAGCACAGTTAGTAGAGACCAAATTGAGGGGTTTATGTTATAGATTAAGAGCCTTACCGGTAATTCGGCTCTTATTAATAATGTTATATCTAGTAATTTTAATATAGAAAAGCAAAAAGTAAAATTTATTTTGCCACAGGAGCAAGTGAATAAATTAAATGTAGGACAATATTACAAATTGTAGATAGCTTATTTGCCGCAGGGGTATTCATCTGAAAGATCGGTGTTAACTGAGCAAGAAGTCTTATTATAGAAAGTTAAGAATTTAGCCCCGACCTCAAATACGGTTGAAGAATCTATATAGGCATTAAAAAGTTTATATCGTTAGGCTTTATAGAATTATATAAAATTTTATTTAGACCCTGATGAAGTCTTATTGCGGCAATATAGTGTTTCTAATGATGGTGATTGGTCGAATTATTGGACGCAAGTTTGTTTGCAGTAGCTTTAGCAAGATATTATAACTCAATTAAAAAATGCTGCTTAGGCAAATTTAGATTCTGATTCAATAGAAAAGCAAAAAGCTAAGGTCCAAGATGCAGTGGATGCATATTCTAAAGGACTTACAGATGTAAATTTCGCTTCTCACTATGCAGCTTTAAAAGCGAGTTTTACTTCTATTGATATAGAAACGGTTAATCAGGCAAATCTTGAAGCAAACACATATCGTTCTATATTTGAGGCATTATCTAAGGTCAATTTGTATAATAATCAAACTGAATTAAATATTTTTAAAGATTGTGATAATAGTGAAGTAGTATTACGAGGTAAAGAATATTATAACCAACATGTCTCTTATCCGCAAAAATACAATCCTACAACTTTAGAAGGATTTAATAATATTTAGGCTTTGATTATTAATAAAATGACACGTGCGATTGAAGTTTGTAGGCAAGAAACTTTAACTAGTACGAGTGAATTATATCCAATTGTTGGATATTTTTCAACAGCGGCTATAGTGAAATATACTTCAGTTCCGACGGTGGAGATTTAGGGATTAAAGTCTTATAGTACTGCCGCTCAGCAGACAGATTATGTGGGCGAATATTCTTCATCAGATCCGACAGAGCGTGTAAAATATTACAGTTTCTATTTACGCGATGAGAATGGTAAAATAGTAGATTCTGTGACCGATAACATACATAATAGTAATTCAGATACAGTTTCTTCAACAGACATTGGGCAATCTATTCGTAGTTCCGATCTATTTTCTGCGAAAATTTAGATGGATAAAGATAAATTATATACAGTTTAGTATGTCGTGAAAACGACGAATAATATGACACTTACTTCGCCAATATATAACATAATTAGACGTGCTATGATACCGCTTGATGGCATTCAATTTTATGCCACGCCGCATCCAGATTATGGATATATTGCCTTAGAGCTAGATAATAGCAATAGCAATGTTGAGCATGTTGGTACTTATCTATTGTCACGGACTTATGAAAAAGATGGAGTCTAGATAAAAGAGAAGTTAAAGAAAATTAATTTAGCCTATGATCTGTCTAATAGTAATCCTTATAATGATTATACAATAGAGCATGGCATCAAGTATCAATACATGATTGAACGTATTAATAACGCAGGAGTTTATTCATTGCCTGTATTAGCAAAATTGGGGCCGGTGCCTACGAGCGCCGCAGAGCAAGCCGCCGCGCAGAATAGGCCGACAGAGATATCCGCCAATTTTGAAGATGCTTTTCTTTATGATGGGGAACGGCAATTAAGGATTCGTTATAATCCAAAGATATCCTCTTTTAAGAAAGACGTGTTGGAAACCAAGACTGATACTATTGGCGGCAAGTTTCCTTTTATTTTCCGCAATGGGTCTGTCTCATATAAAGAGTTCCCAATCTCCGGTTTGATTTCTCGACTAGAGAATGAGTGCTTTGATTTAGGGCCTTCTGAGCCTCTGCTTAAGCGCAAATCTACAGTGAGTGGCGATTTAGTTGATTCATATTCATTAACGGATTTATCAGATGAAAATATCTACGCCGAGCGGCAATTCAAAATGGAAGTTTTAGATTTCTTGACAGATGGTAAGCCGAAACTTTTCCGCTCGCCTACTGAGGGTAATTATTTAGTTCGTTTAATGAATACTTCTTTAACCCCAGAAGATACTTTGGGTCGTATGCTACATACGTTCTCTTGTACAGCTTATGAGATTGGAGAATGCGATTACGATACTTTTCTTTCTTATGGGATTATTTCAGGGGATAGCGAGACTGTAGATAAAGTGGTTTCTTATACTTCGGTTAACATAACTCCCGATACTCAAAAAGGTAAAAATCTTTTTACTGAGTTGGGTAGTGCCATTTTAAGTATTTCTATAGACCACGCGCCAGTCGGTTCTACTGTACTTATAGACGACGAAAAGATTATGATTGGGGCGACGGGTATGTATGAAGTGCCTTTCGGCTCTTCATTCTCATCTATTAAGCTCCCTACAGACGGCTCAGCTCCAATTAGCGGTGTTATTACTGTAGCTTATGAGTCTTATACAGCATCTGATTTTGATGAAATTACGGAAGCAACGGTGTAGCAATTACCTATAGATACAGTAATTGGTCATCAAAATATTATAGATACTTATAATCCGCTAATTCTTTCTCCAGGATTAACAGGAGATTCAGCTACTAATATTAATAAAAAATAGTATATTTCTGCTATCCGATATTTACGCTTCTTACCACGCCCAATTGAGCATATTAAAATATCTTCTGCTGATAGGGCGAATTTGATTTTCTCTGACAGTAGGTATTGGCTACAGACACGTAATAATATTCAACGACCCATTATTGCATATTCAGACGGCAATTAGGAATATACAAATTTTGAATCCTTCCCTTATATTTCTCGTTTGCCAATTTATTATTTTACAAGTGATAATTTGTCTTGGTATATTCCACGAATTGGATCAGAAGCTAAGATGTAGGTTTTTGATTTGGGATATTTTTATAAACTAACCAATTCTAATGATTATACTTTCCATCGTTGGTCGGAGAAAAATTCGTTTTTATTACCCATTGATTATTTTAAGAATGATTCTTTATATGACGTAGTAATCACATATAGTAATGGTAGTGTACAGAAGTTCTCTGTTGCGCCGCAACATCCCGTGGAGATTTCAGGCGGAGATCTGAAGATCCTTGCCATTTCAATTGGAGCCGCAGTATATATGGAAGCTAGTTATGAAATGGCTGAGAATAGCTTTGTAGATGAAATGAATAAATCGGATACAGAGCTAGTGAATTTGCGGCAGGCCTACCAGTCGGCGGAAAAAAGCTTGATAGCGAGCCGTGATGAACCCATCAGCCGCAAAGCCACATCTGATAGCTATTTAGATTGGTATGTTAATAAAATTGTCCTTGAACGTAAATATAATTATGCTAAGAATGTATATTTTAAGGCAGTAGAAGAGAGGCGGGCAAGATAATGAATGATTATGATTTTTTATATGCTTTAGATAGTACAAAAGATCGTACTGTCTATGCTCGAGTAACTCTTTTAAACTTTGATGAATCGCCCATAGAAGCTATTGAGGGTAAGATTACGTCAGGCTCCATTAATGTTGATGGAGCCTCGGCGGTTCGACGCTCTTGTTCTTTCTCTATGGTGGCGTCAGTTATTGATACTTCAGCATATAGTTGGGGACTTCACAGCAAATTTTCTTTTGAGGTGGGGCTGGAGAATCCTTTTTACGGCAACCCAGCTTCTCCCTACAGCACCCGGCCGCGCATAATATGGTTTAAACAAGGTATTTTTGTATGTACCAGCTATTCATCCTCTATTTCTGCTTCGGGATATACTATAAATTTGCAAGGCAAGGATAAGATGTGTTTATTAAATGGAGATATCGGCGGCACATTAACTGCTTTGTCTACTGACTTTGGGCAAGTGGAGAATATTTCTTATGAGTATGAAGAATAGCCTCAAGTAGATGCTACTTTATATCGTGCCGGTAAATATTATTATTTAGATGAAGGCGGCGAATATAAATTAGATACTGGAAATATTTTTATGGGAGATCGCTCTTATTATAAACGAATTGTAGTTTCTAATAAGGAAAAGATATGGATTGGTGATATAATTCGAGAGCTGGTTCATGTATATGGTAATGAGCCATATAATAATATTTTAATCAATGATATAGAGCGGTATGGTGTTGAGCTATGGGAGTATCGTGGTGATTAGACTTTATTTATGGTTATGTCTAAAGCAACGCATGAAATTGAGTAGTTAATTCTCGACGATGAAACCCTAATTCATAGAATCACTGACGAAAATACAGGAAGCTATGAATCAGTCCCTTTATATACTCTATTGTCGGATGATTCTTTTAATTTTGCTTCATTAAATACTTTAAGTGCAGATTTTGAGTTATTTGATAATGTTGGTTTTTCTCTTATTGGTTTACCTAATGCGTATAATGATAATAAAGAATATGGATATTTATTAAAATTTGATTACGGCGATTTAATTGGTTATCATTAGACATTATTAACTTATCCTGGTGAGTTAACAGCAGCGGTAGGTTCCGCAATTACAGGAGTACTTGATAATATTACTAAGATATTCGGTAACTTTGAGTATTTTTATGATCTTGATGGCCACTTTGTGTTTTAGAAAAAACGTTCTATTGTTTAGACTACTTCTACGGGTTTAGTTTCCACTCATGAATATTTAAATGGCACTGAAAAATTAAAAGATGGCGTAATTTTTAATCATGTTTTAATGGACGAATTAACTTCATATAATTTTCAAAATAGTGAGTTATTTACTCAAATATCTATTACTCCACAAATTACAAAGTTAAAGAATGATTTCTCAGTATGGGGAACTAGAGATGCTGTTGATGGAAAATCTCTTCCGGTACATTATCGTTTTTTGATTTCTGAGAAACCTGTTAAATATACTTCTATTCGTGATGGTTAGACTTATTATACTTCTTATGCAGATGGCAAGGACCCAGTAGATTGGCGTGAATTAATATATCAAATGGCGCTTGACTATTATGAATATAATACTGACGATAATTTCCTCTACAGAGTGGGCGCCGCAAATCCTGTATACTACCCAACTGGTTACACTGGCTATGAGATGTTATATTCTGATATGTAGGCTTTTTGGCGTTAGATATATAAGCCTGAAAATTAGTGGGTTATGCAGCAAGTCTCAGTTACAGAAAATAGTTTTGCTTCGATGAAAAATGAACTATATGTGGCTAAGAACGGAGAATATTATCATCTTTCTGATGAAGAAGGATATGACGCCAATTAGCGTTATTATAGAAATGTTGAAAAGTCTACCTCTGATGGTCGATGGCATATTGATATAAAGGATAATCCTACGGCTATTAATTTTTGGCTTGACTTTTGTGACTCTGGAGAATTGGCTCGTTTTTCTGTTCAAAATATGGGTGATAGGCCAAAAGCTGTTAATGACTCAGCAGTAAAATCTATATATTATGAGGAGGCTCCAAACGTTCTTTTTGTATTCCCTGACGAGTTACCCGATAGGACAATGACAGGTTATACATATTTGACGATTAATAGAAGCATGTAGGATTATTTTACTATTGCTTCTACGGGAAAGAGCGCGAAAGAAGCCCTCACAGCTATGTTAAATGAATCGGTTTTTGTTACAGAGTCAGCAACATTTACTTCTGTTCCAATTTATTATTTAGATGTGAATACTAAGATTTAGGTTGTTGATTCTACTCGTGGCATAAATGGAGAATATTTAGTTTCTAAATTAACCATTCCTCTTACTTATAATGGTACAATGTCTATTACTGCCACGAATATTATAGATAATATTTATTAAAGGAGGAAGAGGTATGTCATTAGCAGTTAAACAATATAGATTAATGCAAATTCCCAGCTCTGATACGGCAACAGTAACTGGTACTAATGGTACACGCAATAGCGATAATATTTCTTTTGTCTGGGAAAACGGAGCTATTAAATCTATTAATTTTTTAGATATGCCAACTTCTGGCATTAAACGAATTGGAATATAGACTATACCGGGAGTAGAATTTTCTATAAATGATTCTCCATTATCCAATATTGTAATTGGCCCTTCAGGTATATTTGAGTTAGATGTTTAGGCATCTGGTTCAATTGTGGGTAAAATAGATTTAATTGAGAATACTTTACTGCGCTATTTTGAGGGTGATAGCAGTACAGCATATTTAATCATGGATGTAATTTATGAAACAGGGGGTCCAACTACATGAGTAATATATACGGTAATCAAATTATCCCCAACGATATAAGTAGTTTATATTTTTTTGATAAGACTTATGATAATGATGAACTGTCTGAGGTGAACTCGCGGAAATCATATGCAGAGGAAGATGGGGTATTAATTGGGCGTTATGTCTTAAGTAGAACAGTAGATACCAGCGGCAATTCTTTGACAATTAATAAGGTATTCCGCAAAGTCGCAACCAGTGAAGGCGTCGATTATGAGCAAGTAGCTATATTAGACGCTGTTACCCCAACATTCCGCGCAGCAACGGTTAATATCAATAAAGAGCTTTTTGATGTTAATAATACTACATTTAAGGGTTATATTCCAACCTCCACCAATAATACGATTAGCATTTCTGCGGCCGGCACTCGTGACTATACAAAGGCCGGCGCTCCAATAGAGCATGATGTTGAGATTAATCTTCCGGTATTAGGTGAGACTGTTGCGTCCATGAATAATTTAATGTACGGCTAGACGAATCGTAGGTGGGTTGTGGATAATGTAAACAACCTTGCTAGCAACATCAAAGCCGGCGGCCGCACACTTGAAGCAGATGGCGTTATTGGTGTATTGGGGAATCTTAATTGGACTGCTTTGAATGACGCTGGTAAAACGGCTTGGGCGTTGAATTATCTTAATATAACAGAAGATCCCGGTTAGACGAAGATTAGCGACGATTATCTATCTCTTGGCGGCGGCACAATGACGAATGACGCTCAGATTAGATGGGGCGGCACAAACGCTTTTTTAATGGGTAAGGATACAGGAGACGTGAGTTCTCTTTATCTGGGTGCCGGCAATTAGTCTATTAGCATTAATTCAAAAAATGGCATTAGCATGACTAATACTATGGTAACTAATTTGAAAGTGTAGAATTCTCCGAGAACTACCCAGGATGTTGTCCGATATGATGAAGTAAAGCGTCTTGTATCTCAAGAAGGTGTGCCCTATATTTTGTCTTCCAGCGATATTACAGGTGGCGCTCCAGGTGATATTACGATATAGGCTTCTAAATATAGTAATCTACCAGCAAATACTATTTTCTTTGTAAAAGTGGCGGAAAGTTAAGGGAGGTATAAGTTATGGGAGTAAGTGTAACTTATGACAATTTCCCTTTAATGTCGAGTTTTAATTACGATCACTGGTGTGGCGTAACTGGCAATAGCTGGGGCTATTTTAACTCTTATCAGAACAACGGAAAAGCTGGTTATTATGGACGTAATGGTAGTGGCAATTTTATATGGCTTATGCGTTTATAGCTCCCAAGTGTCATTAATGGACAAACTGTTTAGAAAATAACGTCCATGTCTCTTACCGTCTATGGGTAGGGAATAAATTCAAATCATGGCTTCCACGAGGCTTATATTATAGATAGTAGCCAGTTTCCGTCTAATGATACTCCTGCAGGTTGGGTAAATCAAGCTAGCTGGGGAATGTATAGAGGAACATCAGGAAGAGTTCAGACTAGCCCCTCAGCGAGAAAATTGACCTATAATTTTAATGATTTATCTTTAACCGGTGAAAGAATTTATATAGTTTTCTTTAGCACTGAGAGGTCGAGTAGCTTTGAATATAATTTTAATGTTGGATATCCATCTTTAACGATTGAAGCAGATGTAATTACATATGGTATTAGATATCATTGGTTTGATAATAATTTTACTGGTAATCAATAGGATGTTGCTCCAGGACAATAGAAACTTGATAGCTAGGGGTTAGAGTCAGCTTTGATTAATAATTCTCATTACATGGTTTATGGCTGGTGTACGACACCCGTAGATTCTGAGAAAAAGCGTGATATTCAAAAATATTACTTTGAAGGCGATACTTGTTCAGTCTAGGGTAGTTTGGATTTATATCCTGTAGGTGGACCGGCGCTTGATCTTGGGCCTGAGAAATCTGCTATATTGGAAAATTACTATTTATTAAATAACACTTAGTATGCTTTAGAAGTGCCGAGTAAAAATGTCGGTGATTCTGATAGTTATGGAGTGGGTTTTTGGATTAATAATTCAGAAATCGGAGAAAAATCTATTCCATATGTTATGCAAAATAATAAATGGCATATGCTGGGAGGAAGTTTAAAAAGTCGTACAGGTTTTGGAGATGATAGTTATAAATTAGGAAAACCTACAGTCTAGCACTAGTAGGAATATTACTACCATTTTGTGGGACGAGGTACTGACGGAAAACTTTATTCTAGCGATTCAACATATTATGAAGTGCCAGTTGCCTTTATCGGTAATACGGCATTTGATTTGTTTAAAACTAATGCTAAGTATACTTGGGAAGAGTTAAGAGATTATTACGGTTTTACAGATTTTCGTGATGCTACTATCGAAGGTAGCTGGATGCTTTATAAGGAGATGCCATCGGCCGCCTCTTTATTAAATAATGAACGTGCTGTTAAACTCACTTTTCCTGTATATAAAATTAATATAAAGACATTTGATTGGGCGCTTAGTAATAATGCGCTATATGGGCAAGTTAATGGAATAATGAAACGCTGGTTAGTTAGTAGCAGCAATGCTACTATTAGGACTTGTTTTGTACCAAAAAGTGAGAAACTGCTAATGGGTATAGTTAATGAAAGTGAATTGAAGAAACATACTTCTAAATTACAGAATTCTTATAACGAAAATGAATTCCTTAATGAACTCAACTCATGCGGCTCTTATTTTGCAAGTGGTGATGAGACTTCCTCTCCCCTGCCCATAGCCACTGGATTGCGTTATATTCCAGTTAATAAATGGAGTTAGCTAAATTAGGGCGGTACTTGTGACTTTAATCAGTTTTCTCCTATGCCGCCCTCAAATGAATATGGTGTAGTATTAACTATCCCATCTTCTGGTTCAAAATCAAGTATCGTATTATATTTTTAGTCTGGACATAGACTTAATAATAATGAAACTATAGGCGGGGATGGAGTAGAGATTCCATTAAGAGTCTATTGGGTTAATTAGACGCCATATATTTTTTATTAGTCTGGTACAAACTGGTTAGAAATTAGTAATAGCAATTATGATAATATTGCCACTCTATTAAGGGGTTTTACCGGTTGGGAGTTTAATGGTAGATCTTATATGTCTTTAAAAGATTTGTTTATTCAAGAGGCTGAAACCCTATGCGATAATTATACTAAGGATAAAAAAAGTGTAATCACGCTTAAAGCTGGTGATACTAATGGATTTGCATATATTAAAGAAGCCGATGGTAAAATTGGTTAGTATTATATATATGTTAAAGACAATGATTCTGGCACGTCTTTAACACGTTGTACTCCATATATTAAATAGAATGATGGCTGGTTATATAAAAGCTACCATAATATATTGGGTGTAGATGCTAAAAATTAAATAAACAAAAAAATGTGAGTGGGCAAAAGTAAAAAATTTGCTCACTCACATTTTCATATTTTTTTGAAAGGAGAGATGTTAAATGCCGAATGCATTATCGGGTTATGTGAGATTTTTACGCGGCACTAAGGCCGCTTTTGATAAAATCGTAACAAAAGATAAAGATACTCTGTATTTTATCTATGATTCTGATGATCAGACTAAAGGCTCCTTATATTTGGGCAATAAATTAATTGGAGGCGGTAATGGCTCTACTACTACCGTCACGGATATTAATGACTTGGCCAATGTTTTAATTAGCAATGTTCAAGATAAACAAATACTTGTCTATGACGCCTCAGCCGAGAAGTGGGTAAATAAGACTCCTGAATAGATATAGGTAGAGGTTATGACTGGGGCCACCGCC
>OGOP01000411.1_pt1 | contig 40183 bp, 37 predicted proteins | sample 1552591 | NCBI WGS metagenome assembly OGOP01 (sample SAMEA2580120, study PRJEB22360) | human gut metagenome | biome: human gut; feature: human-associated habitat; material: faeces | place: Denmark | collected 2008/2010 | reverse complement strand
AGCATTTTAGGATCGGATGTCTATATGGGCATTTACGGTCAGGCTTATAATATTTATTCCTATGTGCTAAGCGTATTTACGGCAGGCTTTCCTTTTGCGATTGCGACATTGGTAGCCCGTTATACGGTACTAAAAGATGCACATACGGTTTTATTGATTCGCAAGATTGCTTTTGTGGCGCTGGCATTGATGGGCTTTGCGGGAATGCTTTTAATGTTTGGATTATCCGGTGTACTGGCTCCTTTAATGGTAGCCCAAAGCAGCGATATTATGGCACGCTCTTTACAAATCTTATCACTGGCCATCTTCTTTGTGCCTGTTTTATCCGCTTTACGTGGCTTTTATCAGGGACGTAAAGAGATGGAACAATATGCGTTTTCGCAGGCTTTTGAACAATTGTTCCGTGTCGGCTTTTTATTATCGATTTCATGCTTATTTGTCTATGCTTTAGGCTTGGAGCGAAAATGGGCATTGTATGTTTCTGTTTTATCGACATCCGTGGCAGCCATTGCGGCCATCGCACAGTTTTTGGCTTTCGACAAACGCAAGAAACAGGAGATTGTTTTAGAAAGTCAGGAACAAAAAAAGATAGGAATTTCACAGAGTAAAATTGCCAAAGAAATGTTTATTTTGGCCATTCCTTATATGATCTCGGCAATTTTTGGTTATTCTCAACAAATCTTTAATGCGATTTTATTGCCGACCGGTCTTCATCTGCACCAGTATGATGAAGCTACGATTTCAACCATCATTTCGGCAACCAATTATGTCGGGGTAAAGATCACGGCCATTCCGATGATTTTGGCACCTGGTTTTACGGCGGCCATCATTCCGCATATCACGGAGGCTTTGACACGAAAAGACTGGGCCAAGACAAGAAAAAATGTCGTGGATTGTATAAATGTCGTTTTGACTATCGGTATTCCTGTATCCTTCTGTATCTTTTTATATGCAGGGCCGATCAACTATACTTTATTCTATACCGGAAACTTGGATATGAGTTCTTATGTTCTGGCCTGGCTTTCCATCGAAGGCTTTTTGGGGACGATTTCTCCGGTAACGACCAATCTGATGATGGCATTAGGTTTAAAGCGAACATCCTTACGACGGATGATGATCTCAACCATTATCAAAGGTGTTTTAATGGTACCTCTAACCGCAATTTTTGGCTTTGCGGGCAGTGTATTGACATCCATTGTCGGCGATGGGTATTTGATCTTGTTTAACTTAAAAGAAGTGCGTTCTGTGTATCGGATTCGCTTTCATAAAACATTACAGATCGTATCTCGACTTTTGTTGGTGATCGCATCGATGTTTATCGTTTGTACGCTTTTAAACTGGATTGGCCTTAATGGAGTCGATGGCTCAAAATGGATTGCCTTTATCAAGATGGCCTTTAATGGTCTTTTGACATTGGGAGCTGGTGTAGCGGTTGCCTGCTTTATGCATCTGCCGCAGGCTGTTTTTCACATTCGTATTCATTTACCACGTAGAAAAGGGGCATAGTCAATGTACGATATCATTGTAATAGGAGCTGGGCATGCCGGTATTGAAGCGGCCATGGCAGCTTGTCGAATGCATAAAAAAGTGGCATTGGTGACCTTGGATATTCAAATGGCAGGCTCTATGCCCTGTAATCCAAGCGTTGGTGGTCCGGCCAAGGGCATTGTTGTAAGAGAAATCGATGCTTTAGGTGGTTTAATGCCCATCGTTGCCGATCAGACCGCTTTACAGTTTAAAATGTTAAATACGACCAAAGGTCCGGGTGTTTGGTCTTTGCGCGTACAAAGTGATAAAGAAGAATATAAAAAACAGATGGCTTCAATTTTACAGAATACCAAAGGTCTAACGGTGATCGAAGATGCCTGTACGAATTTGTTGATTGAAAACCAGCGTGTAACCGGAGTGCATTTAAAGGCACGGGGCGATGTTTTTGCCAAAGCCGTTATTTTGACAACGGGAACCTATATGACATCAACGATCCTTCGCGGTCATACCGCAACGGTATCCGGGCCGGAAAATCAACCTACGATTCAATCATTGTCGGCCGGTCTGCAGGAACATGGAGTCCGTCTGTTTCGCTTAAAAACCGGAACGCCGCCACGTATCTTACGTGACAGTATTGATTTTTCCAAAGCCGAAAAACAACCCGGTACACCGGAGTTTTTCAGTTTTAGTGAGACCACGAAACCAGGAGATGTTTTACCTTTTGACAGACAGGAAATTTGTCATTTGATCTATACAACACCAAAAACACATGAAATCATTCGTGAGCACTTACAAGATTCGGCGATGTATTCCGGTCTTGTCAAAGGCGTAGGCCCTCGTTACTGCCCCAGCATAGAAGACAAGCTGGTACGCTTTGCGGATAAGGAAAGACATCAGCTGTTTCTGGAGCCGGAATCCAAAAGCCTGGAAACCATTTATTTACAGGGTTTTTCCACTTCTATGCCTATTGATGTGCAGGAACAAATGGTTCATTCTCTGCCGGGTCTGGAAAACGCAAAGATTGTAAAATACGCTTATGCGATCGAATACGATGCAATCGACCCTTTACAGATGAAACCAAGTATGGAAAACAAGGTCATTGAAAATTTATTTACGGCCGGGCAGGTCAATGGTACCAGCGGTTATGAAGAAGCAGCCGGACAAGGTCTGATGGCTGGAATCAATGCGGTTTTAAAAATTGATGGTAAAGAGCCGTTTGTCTTACGCAGAGATGAAGCTTATATCGGTGTTATGATCGATGATCTTTGTACCAAAGGAACCAAAGAACCCTATCGTCTGTTGACTTCCAGAGCCGAATATCGTCTGTTGTTGCGACACGATAATGCCGATCAGCGCTTGTTGGAAAAGGGATACCAGTTAGGTGTTGTATCCAAAGAGCGCTATGAGAAGTTTCAAAAAAAGATGGAGACGATTCAAAAAACGAAAGAATTGTTACAGGAAGTGCATATCAAACCGACGGAATCCATCAATGCGTATTTATCTTCTTTAGGCTTTGATCCTTTACAGCATGGATGCAGTGCTTTGGAGCTGTTAAAACGTCCACAGGTAACGATCAAAGGCCTGCAGTCCTGGATTGAACAGGATATTGATGCTTCTGTTGCCAGACAGATCGAGATTGAAGTGAAATATGCGGGGTATATTGAAAAGGCAAAACGCGATGCACGTCATTTACAGGCGATGGATCAAAAGAAGCTTCCAGAGGGTTTAGATTATCTGCATATGGATAATTTGCGCTTGGAAGCCCGACAAAAGCTGGATCAGATTCGTCCTTCTACGTTAGGGCAGGCTTCCAGAATTTCCGGTATCAACCCCAGTGATATTGCGATATTGTCATTATGTGTAAAACCACATAAAAAATGATATAATAGTAAGGGGATTCATATGAAAAGAGCATATAAAGTCAAACGAACCGAAAGACAAGTCAAAAAAGTGCCGATCTCAAAAGGAAAGGCTATGCGAAAAGCTGTTCTTTGTGCGTTCTTGTTAGGGGGAACCATCTATTTGACATGGAGTGGCATACAAGATCTACAGACAACGGCACAACTTCGGTTAAACATACAGGAGAATAAAGATCAGATTGCGGATTTGGAGAATGAAAAGAAAGATTTGGAGAAGACATATCAGAATCTAAGCAATCCGGATTATGCCCGCTATTTTGCCATGGGACGCTATCATGTGACCCAGGATGGAGAGCAGGTCTTTATCTTTCCAAGCGCAGATAAACAAGAGTAAAACAGTCATCTCAAGCCTATTGGGATGACTTTTTTCATGCCGAAAAGATCATGTTGTGCAGATTTTTGTCCTCTTGTACCGCTTTTCTTGTCAACACAATAAAAATCTGTTTATCTGAAGGTGGAGGTTATTATGAAAACTGATACAATTCAAATCTGTTTAGACGTAGAAGATGATGTTTGGAATGAATGGTGTCTATATCATGAAGTGCCCAAACAAACTCGTATCCATTCCAATACGATTTGTATTCCAGGCACCATCACCCGGCAAAATGCCTGCTTTCTTCAAAATAAGAAGATGTATGGACTTCATGGCTTCTGGATCGAAACCAAAACACTGGTCAGGCATCGATATTACTGCTCGCAAAATATTACTGTAGATCTTTTTACGCATAGAGTTTATGTAGCGGATAAAATGGTCAAGCTTAATCCCTCGGATTTTGATCTGCTGGTGCATTTTTTAAAACATCCGCATCAGGTATTATCCAGAGATATATTGATCGATTTATTGGAGATACGAAAAAATCGAGTGATGCAGGACAATGCGCTTTCTGTGCATATACGTCGGATTCGTAAGGCCATTCAAAATAAAACGCTCATTTTGACGGTTCCCATGGTGGGATATATGTGGACAAGTGACGTAACAAGCGATAAATAGGGCGTTTGAAAAGCGAAAGAATTTGAAAATCGAACGACAGATAGTTATAATAGACACAGTGTGGAGGGAAAACTATGTCAAATCGATTTGATTCAAAGGAAGTTTTTATCGAGCGGTATAAACAGGAAGTTTCTGAAACATATGGTCGAGATTTTGAAGAAACTTTCCCGGCAGAACGATATCAAGTATTAGGAAAGATGATTCGTGACTATGTCGGAATCAACTGGAAAGAAACAAAAAATGCGATTCGAAAATCACAGTCAAAACAGTTATATTATTTTTCCATGGAATTTTTGATGGGGCGCTTGTTGACAAGCAATCTGATGAACTTGGGAATTTACGATCTTGTCAAAGAAGGATTACAGGATCTGGGGATGGATCTTAATGATATGGAAGAAATGGAAAGCGATGCCGGTTTAGGAAACGGTGGTTTAGGACGTTTGGCAGCCTGCTTCATGGATTCTTTGGCTTCCCTGGATTTAGCCGGACATGGAAACTGTATTCGTTATCGTTATGGTCTTTTCAAACAGAAAATCGTTAATGATGAACAGGTAGAATTACCGGATTGTTGGTTAAAGAATGGTAACGTATGGGAAGTTTGGAAACCGCATCATGCGATGCAGGTGCCTTTTGGTGGACAATTGGATGCCTATATGGATCAAAACGGAAAATTCCGTTCCAACTATCATCCAGAATTTGTTGTGCGCGCCGTACCATATGATGAACCAATTATCGGTTATCATACGACAACGACCAATACATTGCGTTTATGGGATGCCGAAGTCGATGAAGACTTTGTGCAGGCCGGACAGTTGAATAAATATTTGAACGATGTTATGGCTATTACAGCCAATGTGTATCCGGATGATTCTACAGAAGAAGGAAAGCTGCTTCGTTTGAAACAGGAATATTTCTTCGTGTGTGCCGGTATCGATCAGATCATTCGTTCCCATTTACGTGCCTATCCAAGCCTGGATAATTTAGGCGAAAAAGCGGCCATTCAGTTAAACGATACCCATCCGGTATTAGTCATTCCGGAATTGATGCGTGTATTGTGTGATGATTATGATTATGAGTGGGATCACGCATGGGATATCGTGACAAAAACCGTAGCTTATACCAACCATACGGTCATGGCTGAGGCTTTGGAAAAATGGCCGCAGGAAATGATGCGTTCTTTATTGCCTCGTATTTATATGATCATCGAAGAAATCGATCGTCGCTTTAAATACGAAGTGGATCATAAGGGTATGGGCCATGTATGGAACAATGTGGCCATCTTAAAAGAAGGTCAGGTTCATATGGCGCATTTGGCCATTGTCGGCAGTCACAGCGTGAACGGGGTAGCTAAGCTGCATACAGAAATCTTGATTCATGATGTCATGAAGGATTTTGCGGATCTGTATCCAGGTCATTTCAACAATAAGACTAATGGAATTACGCATCGTCGCTGGTTGTTGTATTCGAACCCACAGCTGACAAAATTGTTGGAGGAAACCATTGGAGATTCCTTTAAGACGCATCCGGAAGATTTGGAAAAACTAATGGAACACGTCGATGATCCGATCCTGCAGCAGCGTTTTATGGATGTGAAGCTGGAACGTAAACAGATTCTTGCCGATTATGTAAAGAAGACATTGGGTATTGATGTCGATGTAAATTCGATCTTTGACTGTCAGGCTAAACGTTTACATGCCTATAAACGTCAGTTGTTGAACATTTTCCATGTGATGCATCTGTATTTGAGGATGAAAGAAGAACCAAGCTTTAGAATTTATCCGCGTACATTCTTCTTCTCGGCCAAGGCAGCACCTAGCTACATGCTGGCAAAAGAAATCATCAAGCTGATCAACATGGTAGCTGATAAGATCAATAACGATCCGGAAATCAATCAGTATATCAAAGTGGTCTTCATTCCAAACTATTCAGTTTCGGTAGCTGAAATCTTATTGAATGCCGCAGATGTCAGTGAACAGATTTCTACAGCCGGAAAAGAAGCCAGTGGTACGGGAAATATGAAATACATGATGAATGGAGCCATCACTTTAGGAACTTTGGATGGAGCCAATGTGGAAATCGTAGAACGTGTCGGCTATGAAAATGCAGAAATCTTCGGCCTGCGTGTGGAAGACATTGAAGAAGTAAAGAAAGAAAACTCTTATAACGCATGGCATATCTATCACAACAACTATCGTGTTCGTCGTGTGATCGATTCTTTGAAAAACGGAACATGGTCTTCCAATCCAGATGAATTCCAGCTGATCTACAATGATCTGTTGTTGCGAAATGATGAATTCTATGTTTTGGCAGATTTTGATGCCTATGTTTATGCACAACGTCAGGTAGAAGCTCGTTATCAGGATAAGACAAGCTGGGCTCGTACGATGTTGATCAACATTGCACAGAGCGGATATTTCTCCAGTGATCGTACGATTCGTGAATACGCCAAAGAGATTTGGGATCTGCATCCGATTCCTTTTGAAAAGTAAAATGTGAAGTGAGGTTGAAAAACTTCACTTTTTTTGTATAGTAATGTTGAAGAAACGAGGAAGAATATGAAACGTATAGTATTGTTAGGGGCGACAGGTTCCATCGGAAGACAAACTTTGGATGTACTTTCCAAGCATCCGGATGAATTTTCTCTGGTCGGTATCTGTGCCGGGCATAACGCAAAAGAGCTCAAAAAAATTGCGGAGGCTTTTCCATCGGTAGAAGCCATCGGTTTATTTGAAAACAAGGAAGGAATTACGTTTTCCTGTGAACATGTCTTTTATGGCGAAGAGAATATGGTGCAGTGTATCCAACATTGTGATTATGATCTTTTGGTCAATGCGGTTGTCGGCTTTCGTGGTTTGAAGCCTACTTTGGAGTCATTGCGCAAAGGAAAGGATGTGGCTCTGGCTAATAAAGAAAGTCTGGTGGCCGGCGGTGTTTTGGTCAAAAAAATGTTGGAAAAGACTAACACAAAATTATATCCGATTGATTCCGAGCATTCGGCTATCTTTCAATGTCTGCAGGCCGGAAAGAAAGAAGAAGTGCGGCGCTTGATCATTACCGCATCGGGCGGAAGTTTTCGTGATCATACCAGAGAACAGCTTCAGAATGTCAGTGTGGAAGAAGCGCTGGCACATCCAAACTGGAACATGGGCAAGCGTATCACGATCGACAGTGCTACCATGGTCAATAAGGGCTTTGAGGTCATAGAAGCGCATTATTTGTTTGATCTTCCTTATGAAAAGATCGACACGGTCTTACATGCCCAAAGCTTGATTCACTCCATGGTGGAATATAATGACAATGCCATCATGGCGCAGCTTGGTTCAGCCGATATGCGACTGCCGATACAATATGCTTTGATGTATCCAAACCGTCCATATTTAAAGGAAGAGCATCCGTTAGATATGACAAAGACGTTAAGTCTGGATTTTAAAGAAATGGATTATGAACGCTATCCGATGTTGAAATTGGCATATCAGATTGGAAAAAAAGAAGGAAATCTGGGTGCTTGTTTTAATGGAGCGGATGAAAAGGCCGTAGAGCTTTTTCTGGATAAAAAGATTACTTTTTTACAGATCGAAGAAAGTATTGAAAAAGCTGTAGAAGCAGCTACTTTTATTGCGAATCCGACTTTAGAGGAACTGGAAAGAACGGATCAAGAGGCACGAGAATTTGTCGTTCGATATTGGGGACTGGAAAACCAGTAAAAAATAAGGTAAAATACAAGTTGGTATAAGAAACGTGAGGAGTGATGGATCAATGAAAAAAAGGATCGCATACAGTCTTGCTTCTGTGGTGGCAGCTTCTGCCATAGGCTTTTCCGGCATGCCGATTTATGCACAAACGACTCCAACACAGACGACTGTAGTACAGACAAAGGAAATCAAAGATCCGCAGGATTTTGTTGATCTGTACTGTTCATTTAAAAAGGTAACGATCGATACCAAAAAACAGGAGATCGTTAGTTACACAGTCTATGAAACTGTAACAGAGAAAAACTATGAGCAGATCCTGAGCGGGAAAAAAGTATATGATACCTTAAGCAAGGATATGCAGAAGGCTGTAAAAGAGATTCTATGGAACACGAAGAATCCAGAAGGAAAGCTGCTGGAAAAAGACTATACGAAGTTGTATGAAGAAGCGCTTTTGATGCAGCAGACCGTCAAGGAAAAAGAAGAGGTCAAACCGGAGGAAAGTGAAGAAATCACAAAACCGGAACAGGAGGCCAACGAAAATAAGCCGCCTGTAACGGAGGAATCGACATCTTCGCAGGAACCGGAAAAGACAACGGAAGACAATAAAGAGGCAGAAGAAAACAAGGAAACGGAAACAACAGAAGTTTCTAAACCGGAAACGGAAGAAAATGTTCAGGATGAAACCGAAAGTAAACCGGAAGAGGAAAAAGAGCCTGTAGAAAATGAAGCTTTCGAAGAGATAGAGGCTCCGGTAATTGCACCGACAATATTTTTGTATAAGGCAGAGCCAACAGAAGAATCTTTACTGGTCAGTGCCACACAGTCTGTTTCTAAAACAGTAGAGCCACAAGTGGTTACACCTGTTGTACAGGAAACAAAACCGGTTGTTTCAGAAACAAAGGAAACAGTAAAGCCAGTCGTATCGAACACTTTAGAGTTAAACACACTGGATCCGGATGTACAAAATTTTATCAAAAATTATCTGATGGATGCCAATGGCAATCTTTATACTTCGGTAACGATGTATAACTATCGTCAGATCTTATCGGGTGTTGCCGGTTATTCGGATTTATCCACTGATAAGGTTTCACAGTTAAATTCTTATTTGTTGGCCAATGGAAGCCAGAGATATTTCTCTTTGGTCAATCAGTGCCAGCGTATTGAAAATCAGGGAAGTACATTGACAAAAAGACCGGTCGTAGATACATCGACTTCCAGCGGATTTGGATTATATGGAGCTTTAATGGCTTTATCTTCCGTTGGATTTGGCTTTTTGATCAAACGTAAGAAAGAAAAGAATCTGTAAGAGATCGTCAAAGCGGCGATCTTTTTTTCTGCCTTTCTTTGTATAAGGAATTTTTGTATAATAGAAGACAGGAAAGGTTTGTGATAGAACCATGGTCATCAAAGAGTATAGTTTAAAAGATTTGACTACAGCCTATTTTCAGAAAAAATCACAGCTGTATCGTTCCGGCGGATATCGTCATGCCAAGTATTTAAGGCGTAATTTTGAAGACTATCAGGCACATTTTTTTGCCTTTTTAATGGATATCAATGTATGCCTGTTGCCGGTATATATATGGGTCATTGAGTTTTTGTTGATTCTTTGTGGATTGATCCCACCTAATTTCTTTGATCTTTTGTTTTATATCATGTATGCCCTGTTGTTTGTTGTCAGCGTGTTATTGTTGCCGATATTTTCGGCTCGCTGTAAAGGGCAGTCGATCGGATATGTCTTTACTGATTTAAAGCTGGTAAAGAAAAACAAAGAAGAAGCATCAGCTTTAAAAGTCATCTTTCGACAGATGGTTGGCTTTGGGATTCCGCTTATGGTTTTCGGTTTCTTCTTCCAGACTTTTGGCATCGTATTATGGTGGCTTGTCAATGGCCTGGTAGCTCTGTTGACGCCTTGTCAACAGACGTTGGTCGATCTGTTCTTTAATACCGTTACTGTACGTGAGCCAATCACCAATATTCGCTTTGAACAGGAAGTAAAAGAAGAAATCAAAGCCGATGTAACGCCAATTGATTTGCATATTCGCTCAAATTACAGCGATGATGCATCGAATGATGTCGAAGAAATCTTTAAAGAAGCCAAACAGCTTGGCATGGAAACAATATCGATCACCGATCATAACTGTGCCAGAGCCAATGCGGCTGCCAGTCGATTTGCACCACTTTATGGCATACAATATATACCGGGAGTGGAAATCGATGCACAATATCGCAGTACTCGAATTCGTATTTTGGGATACTACATCGACTGGTCTCATGAAATCTTTGATGATTTGGAAAGAGAATCCTTGATGCGTGAAAAGAAGATGTCGATCGAACGTGTGCAGCGATTTGAAAAACTGGCAAAGGTAAAGATCGATACAAGATCCATCATGGAGAATTCAAGATTTCAGACGATTACACCAACGGATATCACAAACATGGTGTTTAATAATGCGCAGGTGCGTTCAATGCCGTTGGTAAAAAAATACGTGGATGCTTATGAACCAAAAGAAGCAATGCGTCGTTTCCGCAAGGATGTATTTGGTAAGAATGGTCCTTGTTACGTGCATTGTACCTATCCGGCAGCTAAAGAGATCATTCAAGCTATTCATGAAGCCGGAGGTATTGCGATTTTGGCAAGCTGGCATCTGGATTCCATCAGTGATGATCTGATTGAGGAAATCATGCGTTTAGGTATGGATGGTATCGAATGCTTCAGTCCGGATATTCGTGAAGAAACAATGGCTTCTGCCATTCGAATCGCTCAGAAGTATAAAGCGTTTATCTCCTGTGGAAGTGATTATCACGGAACGACAAAACCGGATCGTCATTTGGGTGTTACCAATTGTCCGGCCAAGGCTTTACCGTTGGTTCGCATTTTGACCAAAGCAGCTTAAAGAAGGTGTTTTCGCCTTCTTTTTTCTATGTACTTGTTTAAACAAAATTTCTATCGTATAATACAGGCATTAAAAGGCAAAGAAAAGTAGAGTACCATTTGGACTGTGCAAAGAGAGCAGAAGTTTGGTGAAATTCTGTGACAGAAAAGATGGGAACATGGACTTGGAGCCGTTCTTTTGAATAATGTAGAAAGAAACGTAGCCGGCGTTAACGGCCAATGAGGTATTTGTAATCTATACAGATACGAACTAAGGTGGTACCACGAAGCTTTCGTCCTTGGGAGGAAGGCTTTTTTTATTTTATAGGAGGACAATATGGAAAATAAAGGACCTTTTTATTTAACAACCGCAATCGCCTATACATCCGGAAGACCTCATATCGGAAATACGTATGAGATCATTTTAAGTGATGCGATTGCCCGCTTTAAAAGAGCACAGGGATACGATGTGTTCTTCCAGACCGGAACCGATGAACACGGTATCAAAATTGAAGAAAAGGCGAAGGAAGCCGGTGTATCCTGCCAGGAATTTGTCGATTCCATTTCGACAAAGATTCGCTCCAACTGGGATCTGATGAATACCAGCTATGATTACTTTATCCGTACTACGGACAAAGATCATATGAAGCGTGTACAGAAGATCTTTCGCAAGCTGTATGAACAGGGTGATATTTATAAAGGAGTGTATGAAGGATGGTATTGTACACCATGTGAGTCATTCTGGACGGAATCGCAGTTAGTGGACGGTAAATGTCCGGATTGTGGAAGACCGGTACAAAAAGCCAAAGAAGAAGCTTACTTCTTAAATTTACAGAAATATGCTGATCGCTTGATTCAATACATTGAAGAGCATCCGGATTTTATTCAGCCGGAATCTCGTAAAAACGAGATGTTGAATAACTTCTTACGCCCAGGATTACAAGATCTTTGTGTATCCAGAACTTCCTTTAAATGGGGAATTCCGGTTGATTTTGATGAAGGTCATATCGTTTATGTATGGATCGATGCGTTATCCAACTATATCACTTCATTAGGCTATGATGCCTATGGCAACAGTGATCCAAAGTATAAAAAATACTGGCCGGCTACCCACATCATCGGAAAAGACATACTGCGTTTCCATACAATCTACTGGCCGATTATCCTGATGGCTTTAGGAGAACCATTGCCAAAGAAAGTCTTCGGACATCCATGGCTTTTGATCGGGGATGGAAAAATGTCCAAATCTAAGGGAAATGTTATTTATGCCGAAGATTTGGTACGTCATTTTGGTGTGGATGCGGTGCGTTACTATTGCCTGCATGAAATGCCGTTTGCACAGGATGGAACGATCACATGGGAGTTGGTCGTAGAAAGAATCAATTCCGATCTGGCTAATATTTTAGGAAATCTGGTTTCTCGTACGGTAGCGATGTCCAATAAATATTTTGACGGACAGATTCTAAATCCAAATGTTGAAGAAGATGTTGATAAAGAATTGATCGAACTAGCCCAGAACACGTTATCTAAAGTGGAAGCCAAAATGGAAGAACTGCGTGTGGGGGATGCGTTAGATGAAATCTTTACGCTGCTTCGTCGCTCCAATAAATACATTGATCAGACGATGCCTTGGGCGCTGGCCAAGGAAGAAGATAAAAAAGATCGTTTGGCAACCGTATTGTATAATTTATTGGAATCCATTCGTATCAGTGCTGTTTTATTGAAGAGCTTCCTGCCGGAAACAGCGGATAAGATCTTAGATACATTACATACGAACCAACGTGATTTTGATTCGATTCAGACTTTCGGACAGTTAGAAACAGGCATCCAGGTAGAAAAGAAACCGGAAGTTCTGTTTGCCCGTATTGATGAAAAGAAATTCATGGAAGAACTGAATAAAGAATTGGAAGCGCAAAAAGAAGAAAAACCAAAGAAAGAAGAAATTAAAGAAGAAATCACGATCGATGATTTCTCCAAAGTGGAATTAAAGGTCGGGACGATCATTGAATGTGAAAAACATCCTAAAGCCGATCGTCTTCTGGTGGAAAAAATCGATATGGGTGAAGAGATTCGTCAGGTGGTCAGTGGGATTGCCAATACTTATAAACCGGAAGAGTTGATTGGAAAACAGGTTATTGTCGTGACCAATTTAAAACCGGTTAAACTGCGTGGTGTTGATAGTAACGGAATGATTCTTTGTGCAAGCTCTGAAAAGGGATTGTCGATTATCAGTCCGGTAACAGAGATGCCAAACGGTACAGTTGTACGTTAATATGAGTGATCGACAAAAGGTTTTGTTTCGACAGATGCAGCTGGTGATCTTAGGGCTTGTGATTTTGATTGGCGGTATCGTGGCCGATCATCAGGCATTTCGCATCATTGGGATCATCGTATTGATTCTGGGAATTGTTAGATGTTATTCCTTTTGGAAGCTGTTAAAGAAACTGGAACAGGAAGAAGATACAGAGGCTTGATGCCAACTGTATCTTTTTTTGTGCTACACTAAAGCTATGAAAAAAATCTTGGAGAATTTTGCCAGTGGAATCTATGATTCACTGAAAGAAAAAGAAGAAACCAATGTATTTCTCTATTCGGAAATAGAAGTGTATGTTATCGAACTGTTTCGCTCCTTTGTCAACAAAAGTGCTGTATTGATCGGTATCTTGATCGTATCTGTTTTTTTGATCGTGCAAAAGATTGATGCTTCCTGGTTCTTTTGTACCGCCCTGATTTTCTGGTTTGCATGGTTACTTTCAACCAGTGTTATACGACGTTTTTATATAGAGTTTCAAAGAAGACAGAAGAAAAAAGGAGAGTAGTATGATGACGGAAAAAGAAAAGATGTTGGCAGGTCAACTGTATGACTGCGGTGATACTGAGCTATTGGCTCAATGGCATAAAGCCAAAGATCTGGTGTGTGAATACAATCAAATTCCATCCAATGACGGTGTAAAAAAAGCAGAAATTTTAAAAGAGCTTTTAGGCGGTCAGGGGAAGAATTTATGGATCACACCACCTTTTTATGTTGATTATGGAGAAAATATATATTTTGGTGATAACTGTGAAGTGAATATGAACTGTACTTTTTTAGATGATAATGAGATTCATATCGGAGATAATGCTCTGATTGCACCGAATGTACAGATTTATACGGCTTTTCATCCTACAAATGCTTTGGATCGATTTGGTGAACCAAAGGAAGATGGCCCCTTTGCGTTTTGTAAGACACAGACGGCGCCGGTATATATTGGGAAGAATGTCTGGATCGGCGGTGGTGTTGTTATTTTACCAGGCGTACATATTGGAAATAATGTAGTGATTGGAGCTGGTAATGTTGTCACCAAAGATATACCCGATAACAGCGTTGCCTGCGGAAATCCATGTCGTGTGATTCGAGAAAATAAATGATGCTTTTGGTTGTCAAAGAGAATCCTTTGTGATTAAATAGTAATGCATTATCAAGAGATGGGTTAGAGAGTTAGCTCGTTGATCCCACGCCAACCTGATATCGGCAGATATTAAGGTGGTCCTGCTAACAGACGATAAGAAGTATCTTGATTTCGACATACTTCTTAGGAAGTATGTTTTTTTATGGAGGAACAGTATGAAAAACTATATCTTTACCAGTGAGAGTGTTACCGAAGGACATCCGGACAAGATTTGTGATCAGATTGCCGATCGTATCCTGGATGCCGCTTTAGAGCAGGATCCTTATTCCAATATGGCTGTGGAATGTACGATCAAGGATGATTTTGTGTTGATTTATGGAGAAGCCAATACCCAAGCTGATATTGACTATGAAGCCATTGCCTTAAAAGAAATTCGTCGTATCGGTTATACCGAAGATTACAAGGTGCATGTTGTTGTCAACCAACAGTCTCCGGAAATTCACAATGCGGTCAATCGAGATGAAATCTGTGCCGGTGACCAGGGAATCATGTTTGGATATGCCTGTGATGAAAGTCGCGAATACATGCCGTTGACGATTTATTATGCGCATAAGCTGGCTCGTCAGCTGACAAAGGTTCGCCGTGAAAATCCGATCTTGAAACCAGACGGAAAAACACAGGTTTCGGTTGAATATGAAAATGATGAGATCAAACGTATCGATACGATCGTTGTCTCCACCCAGCATGATGCCAGCGCGACACAGGAAGAAATTCGCGAGTTGATCATGAATGAGGTCATTAAACCGAGTATCAATGAAAAGTTTTTGGACGAAAACACAAAATACTTCATCAATCCAAGCGGAAGCTTTGTCGTAGGTGGTTCTTTTGGAGATTCCGGAACGACAGGCCGTAAGATCGTTTGCGATACCTATGGTGGAAGAGGCCGTATTGGAGGAGGCTGCTTCTCCAGTAAAGACCCGACAAAGGTCGATCGTAGTGCTGCTTATTATTGTCGGTATGTGGCCAAGAGCTTAGTAGCTAATAAACTGGCCAGAAGAGCGGAAGTGCAGGTCAGCTATGCCATCGGTAAGGCAGAACCGATTTCTTTATGCGTTGATACTTTTGGAACCGGCATCATGGATGATGAAAAACTGTTGGATGTGATCAAAACGAATTTTAACTTCGATGTCAACAACATCATCCAGGAACTGGATTTAAGAAAGCCAATCTATCATAAGACAAGTTGTTATGGACATTTTGGAGATCCACAGTTCACTTGGGAAAAAATCAAAAATCTAGTATATTAGGAGCATGGGAACATGCTCTTTTTTTGTGGAGGTGATGTTTTGAGTGTTCTTTTGATAGGTATTGGTGTTGTATTTATATTATGTATTTTATTAAACCATTTGTTGGCGAGACTTCCCATCCCTTCATTGGTAATCTTTTTGGTGTTGGGGATATTGTTTGGTGTAGATGGTTTGTTTCAAATTTCTTTTGACGATTATGCATTATCTGAAACGATTTGTTCTACTTGTCTTATTTTCATTATGTTTTATGGAGGCTTTGGAACCAATATTAAACAGGCAAAGAAAATATTGGCTCCAGCTATTCTATTGTCCAGTGTAGGCGTAGTTTTGATGGCTTTTCTTGTGGGTGGCTTTGTTTATTTTGTATTTGGGCTTCCTCTGTACGCCAGTCTTTTGATGGGTGCTGTGGTGTGTTCGACAGATGCAGCCAGTGTTTTTAATGTGCTGCGTTCTAAAAATCTGGCCTTAAAACAAAATACGGATTCCTTGTTGGAAGTGGAATCTGGTTCGAATGATCCTTTTTCCTACATGCTGACATTGATTCTTTCAGCTTTATGTCTTGGTGAATCGATCCATATTCCATGGATGTTGTTACAACAATTAGGGTTTGGTGTGCTAATTGGAGTTTTGGTGGCCAAAGGTGTTTTGTTCCTGCTTCATCAAATGGATCAGTTGTCTTCGGCAGAACGAACGATCCTTTTGTTTGCAGCTTCTCTATTGTCTTATGCTTTTGCTTATAAGGTAGGAGGAAATGGTTATTTAAGTGTTTACTTATGTGGTATCATCATGGGAAACAGTTATGTGCCTGATAAAAAAGATATGGTTCACTTCTTTGATGTATTGACAGAAAACTGTCAAATGATCATTTTCTTTTTACTGGGATTGTTGGTTACCCCTTCTTCCTTACCAAGTCAGTTTACATATGCTTTCTGGATTTCTTTGTTTATGATTTTGATCGCAAGACCATTGGTGTGTACTTTGTTGTTGAAACCGTTAGGTTTTTCCTGGAATAGAATCGCAGTCATTTCAATGGCCGGTTTACGTGGTGTGGCTTCAATCGTGTTTGCTATTATGGCAGTTACCAAAGGCGTGGAGTATCCGCTAAATTTATTTAACATTGTTTTTATTATCGTGTTGATTTCGTTGATTGTACAAGGTTCCTTGCTTCCTAAATTTACAGAGTGGATGAAAATGAAAGACCCTCAAGGAAATATCTTAAAGACATTTAATGATTACCAGGAGGAAGAAGAAATTCGTTTTATTCAAATCCACATGGATGAAAATCACACATATGTCAATAAGACTATTTCTCAGATCGCATTACCAGAACAGATGTTGGCGGTACTGGTTCTTAAAAAAGAAGAAACGATCATGCCAAATGGGAATACCTTTTTGGAAAAAGGGGATACATTAGTATTGGCGGCACATGCATTCGAAGAAACACAGAATTATCAGATGAAAGAAATTTATATTGATGAGCATCATAAATGGTGTCAAAAGAAGGTTTATCAGCTTCCACAAAATATGCCTTATTTAATTGTCATGATCAAACGACAAAAAGAAATCATTGTACCCAATGGGGATACAATGATTTGTGATGGGGATAAACTTGTGGTGTTAAAGCATGTTTAGTAGTTTACAAATAAGTAAAAATTAATCTTACTCTTTAGAAGAAATACCCTCATCTTTTAAAGAATCGTCACTTTTGGGTGCAAACCATTTGTAGTCGATCCATAAAGCTGGAATTAACAGAATAATCATAGCGATGACTCCATAAAATTGAAAGGATAAAAACTCTGCTCTGTCGATACCGGAAATTGAAGATATCACAGGCCATAAAACCAAATAGAAGGGGATTCAGAAATAGAAGCAGCTTCTTATGTTTCCAATTTCTTTTGATGGAAATATTTTTTATAATCAATAACATTATCAATAAAATAGCAACCAAAAGAATCTTTAGAAAGAAAGCATTGTTTAAAATAAAATTATTATTCATCAATACTCCGCCTTTCCTATTATTTCTATATACATTATAACATTAAATAATGAGGAAATTAGAGAACATGGCAATAAAAAATCGTATCTTGAAGCGATACGATTTAATAATTAGTAAGATCATCCGGGAAATCAACTTGATCCAGTGAATTAAAATCACTGATTTGACAATGAATCGTAAAATCAATATCTGATGAATCCGATACAATGCTTTGTTGTCCGGCGATACGCAAAGCAAACTCTTGAAGAATGTCATCTTCTATGACAGCTTCTAAAGTGGCTTCTTTTAACGTAACAGTTCCGTAAGAGTCTAACAGAGTTGAAATCATTTGTGAATTTAAAGTGTAGGAATATGTATTTCCGGAGCGACTGCTGGATTCCATAAAAGAAGCTAATTCTTCATCGCTAAAGTTCATAAAAGGATCTTTTACGGAAATCTTTTGATGGGTATCAAGACCTAAATTAGAAGCCACACTTTGTGAAGTAGTACCCATAGAATTTAGATACGTCTTTCCATCACGAATGTAGAAACATAAAAAATCATCCTGACGGTTTCCACCGGATTCTAAATCCACACGCAAAGCTAGTTGTAAATCATCGACTTGGCGATATTGCATGTGTAAATCAATGACCGAATTTTCAATGCTTGCCATTTCAATGCTTCCTTCAATCGTACCCGATTCTGTATCTAAGGTGTTGTGAAATGCGGAAAAAAAGGCAAGGATATCTTCATTGTTCTTTGATTGACACCCTGTTAGGGCAAGACAAAGACAGAATGTCATAAATAGTGCTATAATCTTTTTCATAGAAGTTTCCTCCTGTTGACAGTATTGTATATATTTTCAGGAGTGAAGTCAAAAGAGGAGTTCTTATATGATTTTGGTTTATTTTAAAGAAGGTTCACAACAAAAAGAAATCGTAGAAAATGTATTAAGCGATCTGCAGGAAGAATTTAAAGAAGTAGGGGATAATCATTTAGATTTGGTGATATCTAAAGTATTTTCCAGTGAAGAAAAACCGGTTTGTAATAAGCTTTATGAAGATTTCTTGTTTCTAGATACGATGAAACAAGATAAAATTCAGCTTTTTGCCAAGCTGTTGAAAGAAAAAGGGATTCGCCTTGGGCGTGTTGCAGTACGCACGGAAAATAATATTTCCTGGAAACTGAAAGATTTGATGGATGAAGTGGAAGAAGAATTTCAATATTTCTTATTGCGTGATAAGCTGTTTGAAATTGTGACCCATCCGGATAAAGAAAGACTAGATACGGATCCTGAATATTTAAAACAGATGTCTTTGGTGTATGCTATGTTAGAAGATTCAAATACGAAAATAGATGATCTAAAAGCAGCTTATATATTATTAACGAAAACGGAAGGAACAAGCATGTAATGAAATGCTTGTTCTTTTTTTTTGTAAAAATCCAGAATATTTTTTAAAAAAGTACTTGCGCATTAAAAAAACTCATGATAATATATGTGAGCACTTGCCAAAGAGGCAGGTTTAACATACATGGCGCGTTGGAGAAACGGTTAACTCACATGCCTTTCACGCATGCATTCACGGGTTCGAATCCCGTACGCGTCACCATATGATAAGCAAGTCCTGAAAAGGACTTTTTTTTGTTTATTCTCTAAAATAAAAAGAAATCAGCATGAACTGATTTCTGTTATAAGGTATGGATTAATGAGGAAAGAGAATGCAGGGAGAAATGATGATAGTGTTCCATTTTCTCTGTTGCGATTTGTTTGTAGATGAGCTCTTTTCGCTTTTCATAGAGCATATTGGCCCAATAGCCCCATAAGATGTCAGCCATAGCTTCAAACAAGCAGACTTTCGTATTTGATATCGGTAAATGATAGGCTTCATAAAATTGGCTTCTTGCCTCTGGATCCATGATCTGGTTTTCACTAAAGAAACTGGCAATATCAAAACGTCGGTCGTTCATGGCACCATATTCCCAATCAATCAAGTATTCTCTTTGTGGACTAAAAAGGATATTGCCTTGTACGACATCATTATGACAAAGTGTATCCGGTGTATAGATTTCTTTGACGGCATTTAAGATTTTTCCTTCTTGATCAAAATGGATAATAGGGGACTTAATAGCATTCTTATATTGTTCCAGTTTAAAAAAAGGATCAAAGGAAAAAGAAACCTGTACATTTTTTGTATGTAGCTTTTTCAATAATAAAGCGGCTTTGGCATACTTTTTTGGATCAGCACTTTCATGAAACTCGGATACGTTAGGAACATAACTGGTAATCTTTATGCCGTTAATCGTATCAAAATAAAGAGTTTCTACATCTAGATTTTTTACATGCAGGAGGACTTCCTTTTCTTTTTCAAATTGAAGATGAAGGGCAGAGTGCTCACTTTTAGGGGCGCGAACAATATATTTTTTTTGATCAACACACAGCAGATAATTATGATTGCTGATGCCTTTATCTAACTTTGTAAGGGAATATTGTGTGGTTTGAAATACATTTTGTATGGTCTGATCGATGATTTGCATATGTACATTGTACTCAAATTTCATTTATATGCAAAACGTGATAAAATAGAACCAATCAATAAGGAGATATGACTATGGAAAACAAGCAAATTCCACCTGTGGTCCCGACCGCAGAACCAAAAGAAGAAAGAAAACCGCATCCGCAGGTTCCAAAATCGAAAAAAAGTGAAGTAAATCCACCAGAAAGCCATGCGTCTATGGATTTCAAGACGGTATTGGCCATCGTATTTGGTGCAGGTTCTATGGCTTTAACAATTTTATCGCCATTTACATTTTTCTTTAATATTTTGGCAATCATTGCTGGCGCAGTAGCTGTTGTTTTGGCGCTGTTGTCCTTTGATATCACAAAAGTAAAGATACTGGCGATGATCATTTCCATCGTAGGATTGGCGATTTCCATTGTGATTGCCGGGTTCTTATTGTTTAGTGCAGCCAGGCTTTCCTGGAGCGTTCAGAACGCTTTCAACAATAGTTATAATTATGACTATAACTATGGTGATAGCTTCTGGGATGATGACGATGATTTCTGGGATTAGAAAAAAACAGGAAAAAATTTAGAAAAAGAGCGAAAAGTCCTTGCACTTTGCGCTCTTTTTTTATAATATAAGTAAGCATGCGTGGCAGAGTGCGCAACCACTCGTCGGACCACTGCATAAGAACAAACTATTTAGGAGGTATTGTCTTATGAGCAAAAAGAAAGTTGCTAAGGTTTGTAAGTTGCAATTCCCTGCTGGCGGAGCTAAACCGGGTCCTGCTTTGGCAAGTGCCGGTATCAACATGCCACAGTTCTGTACAGCATTCAACGATGCAACAAAAGACCGTAAAGGGGACTTGGTACCAGTTGTGATCACTGCGTACGAAGACAAGAGTTTTGATTTCATTTTGAAAACGACCCCTGCTGCCGTTATGTTGAAAAAAGCAGCAAACATTCAAAAAGCCAGCGGTGACCAGAAACAGGTAGCTGGAACGATCACAGTAGATCAGTTAAAAGAAATTGCTGAATACAAGATGCCAGATTTGAACGCTAACGATGTAGAAGCCGCTATGCGTATCGTTGCCGGTACAGCTCGCAACATGGGTATCAAAATCGAAGGATTTGAATAGGAGGTTTATCAATTATGGCAAAAGTAAGTAAACGCTATGCTGAAGTCAGCAAATTGGTAGATCGTAACAAAACGTATCCTATCGAAGAAGCTGTTGCTTTGGCAAAACAGACTGGAAAATGTGGATTTGACGCAAGTGTGGAAGTAAACTTCCGCTTAAATGTAGATCCTCGTCATGCGGATCAGCAGATTCGTGGTGCTATGGTTCTGCCTAACGGAACTGGTAAAACACAGAAGGTATGTGTTGTAGCACAGGGGGACAAGGAAAAAGAAGCTCAGGAAGCCGGAGCTGATTTTGTAGGTGGTGCTGATATCATCGAAAAGATCCAGAAAGGTTGGATGGATTTTGATGTATTGATCGCTACACCAGACATGATGGGTCAGTTAGGACGTTTAGGTCGTGTATTGGGGCCTAAAGGTTTAATGCCTAACCCTAAGACAGGTACGGTAACAATGGATGTTGCCAAAGCCGTGGACGAAGTTAAAAAAGGTAAAGTAACATATCGTGTAGATAAAGAAGGAAACATCAATGTTATGATTGGAAAAGTAAGCTTTGAAGATGATAAACTGATTGAAAATTTCCGTGCAATCTACAACACGATCGCCAAAGCTCGTCCAACAACTGTAAAAGGAACTTACATGAAAAACTTAGTTCTTTCTACAACAATGGGTCCTGGTATCCGTGTTACAATCGAAAGATAATTGACAAAAATACCAGAATCAGTAAAATTTAGATTGTTATCAATATTCCAAAGACAGTAACTGTTCATTGAACTTAATTTGTTACCGAGGGTTGATGCTAGTAGTTTTTGAAATGCATTCCATTGACCCGCGTCTTGTATGCGGGTTTTCTTTTGGATATTGTTACAATAAATAGAAAGAGGTGGAACGAATGAATCAACAAATCCTTGCTCAAAAGGAAGCCAACGTTAACGCCTTAGCTGACAAGATGAAGGATGCCAGCTCCATCGTATTGGTTGAATACCGTGGATTGACTGTTGCGGAAATCAATGAATTGCGTAGAGATCTTCGTAAAGAAGAAGTAGATTTCAAAGTCTATAAAAACGCAATTGCTCGTCGTGCATCTGAAAAATTAGGTTACGATGATTTCGCAAAAGACTTGATCGGACCAAACGCTTTAGCTTTTGGTAAAGATCCAGTGGCTCCTGCTCGTGTATTGGCTAAATTTGCCAAAGAACACGAAGCACTTGTATTAAAGACAGGTATCGTTGATGGCGACATGGTCGACACAGATACGATCAAAAAATTGTCTGCATTACCGAACAAAGAAGGTATGTTGGCTAAGTTCGCTTCTTGCCTGAATGCACCATTGATCAAGTTCGCTATGACTGTTAAGGCTGTAGCTGAAGCTAAAGAAAATGGTACATTTGAAGTAAAAGAGGTAGAAGCAAAAGAAGAAGCCGCTCCTGCACAGGCAGAAGAGGCAACAGAGGCTGCTGTAGAAGCTGCCCCAGCTGAATAACATAGGAGGAAAAAGAAAATGGCTAAATTAACTCAGGAAGATATTCTTGCTTACTTAGAAGAAGCTACAATTTTAGAACTGAATGACTTAGTAAGCGCAATCGAAGAAAAATTCGGTGTCGTTGCAGCTGCTGCTGTAGCTGCTGCTCCGGTTGAAGAAGCAGCTGCTGCTGGACCAAGCGAAGTAACTGTAACTTTGACAGATGTAGGTGGAACTAAAGTTGCTGTAATCAAAGCAGTACGTGAAATCACTGGTTTAGGATTAGTAGATGCTAAGAAACTGGTTGATGGTGCTCCAGCTGCTATTAAAGAAAACGTTAGCCCAGAAGAAGCAGAACAGATCAAAGAAAAATTGGTTGCTGCTGGTGCTACTGTTGAAGTTAAGTAATTTAACGAAGACAAAACATGTAAGAAAAAGCCTTTATCTAAAGCAGATAAGGGCTTTTCTTTTTGAATCGTGATACTGGTTTGATACTAAAAATTTTTAATTTTCTTGTCTTCTTCCAGACATTGGATATGAAATATTCATAAATAAAATTTATGACACACTAATTTATATGTATTGGTGTTTTTTTAATAATACGATTACAATAAGGAACGAATTAGTTATTTGGATACACTTGCCTTGTTACTTCGATCAAATGCTGCATGGCAGGTGTCATCTGCTTATACTGATTCCAGATCAAGTAAATTTGGATTGCTTGAAACTCTGTCACCGGAATCGATACATATTCTTGATCGTCCGGTAAAGTATGTTCAAAAAGAAGAGTAGCGGCAATTTTGTTGGTCACCAGTTGTTTGATAATAGAAATCTGGTTGGTTGTTAAGATGATATTGGGATCGATCTTATAGTGCATGCATTGGCTGATGGTTGCAGTAGTCAGAAAGGATTCCTCGGACAACATGACCAAAGGCTGCTCCTTGATTTCTTGTATCGATAACATATTCTTTTTGGACAAAGGATGTTCCTTATGAACAAACAGGCAAACTCTGGTATCTGCAATTTTATAGGAACCTAATGTAGAAGGTATGGGAGCATTTGAGGAAATGATGGCTAAATCCAGTTTTCCATCAATGATTTTTTGTCGGTTCAACATGCTTCCATTTTCCACAAGAATCGTTTGAATCTGTGGATATTGTTGATATAAAGCTTGCGCAATCAATGGAAAATATAAGGTGGAACTGGCTGGGGACAGGCCAAATTGCACCGCTTGATGCGTATGGCCTAAAAACTTCATTCGATTGGAAAAGGCATCTGCCTGTTCCAGTAATAGATTGGCTTCATTTAAAAAATCTTGTCCTTGCTTAGTTAAGACCAGACCTTTGTTCTGGCGCAGAAATAAAGTGATGCCAAATTCCTGCTCCAAGTCATGAATCACATGTGTTAATGTGGGTTGGGAAATGTGCAGAGCCTTGGCTGCTCGTGTTAAATTGTTGTATTTACAGATGGTTTTAAAATAGTGTAATTGAACCAAAGTCATAAAAAGCCTCTTTTCGATTTGAAATCATTATAACAGAACCTTTTAAAGTAGAGTAGAAAGGAACGGGAATATGAAACGATTATATCATTATTTACGCGCCTATCCATTGATCACGATCTTAGCGCCTTTGTTCAAGATGTTAGAAGCAACCTTCGAACTGTTTGTTCCGTTGGTAGTTGCCCAGATGATCGATGTGGGAATTGCCCAAAGGGATGCGATTTTTTTATGGAAGATGACAGCATTGCTGATTTTATTAGGAATCATCGGCTTTGCCTTTTCTTTAACGGCACAATACTTTGCCGCTAAATCGGCAGTCAGCTTAGGCCAGTCCATGCGTAAAGATTTGTTTGCTCATATCAACACATTTTCGTTCCAGGAAATCGACCGTATCGGTACATCGACCTTGATCAACCGAATGACCAATGATATCAATCTGGTACAAAATGGTTTGAATATGTTTTTGCGCCTATTTTTACGTTCTCCTTTTGTCGTATTGGGAGCTATGGTCATGGCTTTCAGTGTGAATGTAAAGGCGGCTTTGATCTTTGCGGTTGTTATTCCGGCTTTAATGATCGTTGTATTTGCGATTTTGTTGATAACAATGCCGCTATATAAAAAGGTACAACAGACATTAGATCGAGTATTGTTGAAGACAAGAGAGAATTTAACCGGTATTCGTGTAGTACGAGCCTTTGCCAGAGAAGACAAAGAAAAACAACAGTTTCATCAGGAAACGGATACACTGTATCAAAAACAAATCTTTGTCGGCAAGATTTCCGCTTTATTAAATCCTTTAACGTATATGATCGTTAATCTGGGTGTTATTGCCATTTTATATTTTGGTGGTCTGCAGGTAAATGCAGGAGAATTGACACAGGGAGAGGTCATTGCCTTGATCAACTACATGTTCCAAATTCTGACAGAGCTGGTAAAGCTGGCCAATCTGATCATTCTTTTATCCAGAGCTTTTGCGAGTCTGGGACGTGTAAATGCGATATTTGAAGTCCCTTCTTTTTTAGAAGAAGGAGACGATAGACAATGGGATTTAAATCCTTCAAAGGATGTCCCGGCCATTTCCTTTGACCATGTCAGCTTCCAGTATGCGAAATCTGGCAAAGAAGTGCTGCAGGATATCAGCTTTCAAGTACAACAGGGAGAAACGATTGGAATCATTGGGGCAACCGGTTCCGGAAAATCAACATTGGCTCAACTCTTGTGTCGCTTTTATGATCATACAAAAGGAAAGATTTATTTGTTTGGAAAAGAAATTGAGACGCTTTCGCCTTTTTCTCTTCGTGAACATATTGGATTTGTCGAACAAAAGGCGACCTTATTTTCCGGAACGCTCAGAAAAAACATGCAGTTAAAAAAGAAAGATGCTACAGATGAAGAAATATGGGAGGCTTTAGATATTGCACAGGCCAGAGAGTTTGTCGAGGAAAAGAAAGAAGGATTAAATCTGGAAATTCTACAAAAGGGAAGCAATCTTTCCGGTGGTCAAAGACAACGATTGAGTATTGCCCGGGCTCTGGTTGGAAATCCGGAAATTCTGATTTTGGACGACAGTGCTTCAGCGCTTGACTTTGCGACAGATGCCAAACTGCGCCATGCGATTCGTACACATACGAAAAATCAAACAGTTTTGATCATTTCGCAACGTGTATCTGCCATTTATGATGCCGATCACATTCTGGTCATGGAGGATGGAAGGCTTGCAGGCTACGGAAGACATGAAGATTTAATGCGAGATAATTTAATCTATCAGGAAATCTGTGCTTCCCAGTCCTTTGGAAAGGAGATGGCTTCGAATGCGTGAAAATAAAGAAACACTACAAAGAATCTTAACCTACTTAAAGCCCTATCGCGGATGGATATGTTTGTCGTTTCTTCTTTCGACTTTGGTTGTAGGCTTTACACTTTACGTTCCCATTATGACGGGGAAAGCGGTAGATAAGATCGTTAAAGCCGGACAGGTCGATTTTTCAGGCTTGATGGTCATCCTGTTTGGAATTTTCTTATCGATTTGTGTGACTTCTATGGCACAATGGCTGATGAACCACATCAATAATAAGATCACTTATCGCGTGGTCAAAGATTTACGAGTGCAGGCCTTTGATCATTTACAGGTATTACCGCTATCCTTTGTGGATCAGCACGCTTTCGGAGATTTGATCAGCCGCATCATAACGGACATCGATCAGTTATCAGATGGCTTGTTGCTTGGATTTACTCAGCTATTTTCCGGTGTATTGACCATTGCAGGTACGATTGTATTCATGGCCAGCTTAAATCTCTGGATCACGATGATTGTCGTGCTGTTAAGCCCGCTTTCATTTTTACTGGCAAATTTTATTGCGAAAAAATCGTATCAGATGTTTACGTATCAGTCACAGAGCAGAGGCCGGTTAACAGCTTTTACCAATGAAATGCTTGGTGGAATCAAAGTGGTGCACGCCTTTAACCATCAGGCCGAAGCACAAAAAGACTTTGATCAGATCAATGAAGAATTATCGAACTATTCTCTAAAGGCTACTTTTTATTCTTCTATTACCAATCCGGCAACTCGTTTGATGTATTCATCGATTTATGCCGGTGTGGCGATTGCGGGAAGTTTAGCTTGCACGGCTTCTATGATCAGCGTAGGGCAGCTGTCCAGCTTTTTAAGCTATACCAATCAATACACCAAGCCGTTTAATGAGATTACCGGTGTGATTACTGAGTTTCAAAACTCGATCGCATCGGCGGCTCGTGTCTTTGCCCTTATTGATGAACCGGCAGAAATTCCCGACAAAAAGGAAGCGTTGAATTTAGTGGATCCAAAAGGAGAGGTTATGCTGAAACATGTGGATTTTTCGTATAGTCCAAATAAATCATTGATTCAGGATTTGAACGTTTCGGTTAGACCGGGCCAGCGTATTGCCATTGTCGGACCTACCGGATGTGGAAAAACAACACTGATCAATCTTCTTATGCGCTTTTACGATGTGCAAAAAGGAGCTATCTGGTTTGATGGACATGATATTCGTGAAATTACCCGTCATTCTTTGCGTACAAGTTATGGTATGGTCTTACAGGATACATGGTTAAAAGCGGCAACGGTCAAAGAGAATATCGCCTATGGGAAGCCGGATGCCACAGATGAAGAAATCATAGAGGCAGCTAAAAAAGCGTATGCGCATAATTTTATTTTACAGATGCCAGAGGGCTATGACACGATTTTGGCCGAAGGAGGAGGTAATCTTTCGCAGGGACAAAAACAATTATTGTGCATTGCGCGAATTTTATTGTGTTCGCCATCGGTCTTGATTTTAGACGAAGCTACTTCTTCTATCGATACCATGACCGAATTACGTGTACAAAAAGCTTTTGAAACGCTGATGAAAGGAAGAACGAGTTTTATCGTAGCCCATCGATTATCAACGATTCAAAATGCCGATCGTATCTTAGTGATGAACCAGGGAAAGATCGTAGAACAGGGAAAACATCAGGATCTATTATCACAAAAAGGATTCTATTATCAGCTCTACAACAGCCAGTTTTCATCATCTGTGAATGGATAGAAATCGTAGAGTTTGGTACAATAAGTGCATGATTGAAATTTGTAATGTGACCAAAATTTATGAAAATGGCGTGGTTGCCCTGCGTGATGTTTCTATGCAGATTCCTGAAAAACAAAGAACTGTCTTTTTTGGACCAAGCGGCTGTGGAAAGACAACGCTATTAAGAATAATTGCCGGCTTAGAAAGTATTACAAGCGGAAATATCATCATGCCAACATCCTGGAAGATATCGTTCATGTTTCAAAATGATCGATTGTTGGATGCACTTTCTGTCAAAGATAATATTGCGTATGGCATCGATCAAAGAACCATCTCTAAAAGTGACTTGGCAAGAAAGGTAGAGGATACCGCCAGGCTTGTAGGTGTGGCTTCTGTTTTAGAACAAAAGTGTAAGACACTCTCCGGCGGACAAAGGCAGCGTATCTCTCTGGCAAGATCTTTGATCAAAGAACCGGATTTGTTGTTGATTGATGAAGGTTTAAATTCGTTGGATCAAAGTTCGAAATATGAATTGATCGATATCTTGATCAAACTGCAGGAAACAAAACAATTTACCTTATTATATGTGACGCATGATGCCCAAGAAGCCAAGAAGGTGGGTCAAAACTTTATAGAATTTAAAAAGGAAGGGGATTAATTATCCTCTTCCTTTAGTATTTTGGCGACGGCATTAAAGATACCATTTTCATAGGTGCTGGTTGTGGACCAGTTGGCAAAACTTTTGACATAATCTGTTGCACTTCCCATTGCCACTCCGATATCTGCCTTTTCCAACATGCCAATATCATTGGTGCTGTCTCCAATACAGATCGCATCCTTCCATGTCATGTTGTTTTTATTTAATACCAGCTCTATTCCCTTGGATTTATCATTATCGGCATTAAAGATATCAAAACAGAAGCCGTCGGTTTTAACGTTGATCAAATCCGAACGAAGATTTGGGTGTTCCTTCATAAAAGCATCCAAACTTGTTTTATCCTTTGTCATGATCACAGCATTAAAGACACGGTGACGTTTATGGAAAGTTTCTGTTTGATCGTAAAATAAAGAATCCAATACATTACAATATTTACAGAAATAGTACATCGGATAAAAATCGTTGTAGATATATGTCGCATCACCGAAATGAAACATCAATCCGAATTTATGATCCTTACAAAGCTGTACCAGTTCTTCTACGGTTTCTTTTTCAATAGGGTAGGCGCCGATCTCATTGAAATCTTTATCAAGAATATAGCTTCCGTTGATCAGCACATAATCATCAAACTGCACTCGTTCCAAGATTAACTTCATTTGGTTTAAAGGTCTTCCGGTAGCGGCACATACCTTATATCCTTTATCTTTTAACATCTGGATCGCATCCAGTGCACTATCTTGTATGATATCATTTTCTGTCTGATACAAAGTTCCGTCCATATCAAGAAAGACAATTTTGTGTTTCATGTTCATTCCTCTTTTCTGTCCTCAGTACTTATTATAATAAAAAAGTAGAAAAATTTGGATGATGTTTTGTCTTTTTAAACGATAAAATTATTTTGTGGCTAAAAATAAAAATGAGTATAATAAAAGAAAAGGAGAAGGAAAATGAGGGTTTGTAAGTCTTGTAATATACGTTATGAAAATGGTAAATATTGTGCAAAATGCGGTTGGGAATTAGAATAAGAGAATCCAGAAAACAATGGGAAGCCCAAGCCTAAGAAGATACTGATTCTCTTGTTGGTCGTTTTGATCCTGGGGGTACTGACAACAGGAAGTTATTGTTTCTTCTTTGCGAAAACAGATGTGTCCTTGATGGATGAAAAGGATTGTACGGTAACTTTTTCTGGTACTAATGGTAAAGGAAAAGCGAATGTAGCTTGTATGATGGACCAGGGGAATTATAATGATTTTTTCACAACGGTCAAATATACAGTAAAGCCCAATGAAAATTTAAAGAATGGACAAACCGTTTATGTCGAAGCAAGATATGATGAAGAGTCAGCTAGACATTATCGGATTCATCCCGTAAATACTTCGTTTAAAACAGAGGTAGAAGGATTGGAAGAACCGGTGGAAAAATTAGTTCAAGAAGATACAACATTACAGTTTTCAAATTTGGAATCCGTCAAACAAATGATCGATTTTTTAAAGGAGCAGGGCCTTCCTATATCCAATGTCTTTTATTATGATCAGGCAACTATAGTCGATGAAGAGCTGGAGCAGGTTGTTGATAAAGCTTATTTTGAAGATCAAACCATTGCGGGCAAGTCTTCCAAAGCCAATGCCCATTTAAGTGGAGGTACGATTGAAATCTGTACATCAAAACAAGCAGCCTATGATCGCTTAAATAAAGTCAACAGTATCGATCATCATCAATATATGTATAATTATGTATTTGGTAAAGTCTATGTTCGTTTGGATAAAGCTTTGTCTTTAGAACAAGTGCAGGCTTATGAAGCCGTTTTTGATCAGATGAATAATAGGCAGACAGGAAGTGCCAAAGCAATGCGGGATGCGAATTTTTAGTACAGAAAATTCATTTATAAGTAGGCTTTTAGAGAAGATAAAATATTTTGGGCACTAAAATTTGGCGTTTTCAATGAAAAAAATAAAAAAGTATTTGACATTGAAGTTTAAAAAATGTAATCTATTCGTGCATGCGTAAATGAGGGATTCGAAAGAATCCCATATAAAACGGATGAAAAAGACACACCCGGAAACGTGTGTTAAGAAGTTTTTGAAAGGAGGGTACTTATGCCTACAATCAACCAGTTGATTCGTAAAGGTCGTAAGGCCAGTCAGAACGTTTCAAAGTCACCAGCTTTGAACCGTGGGTACAACTCACTGAAGTCAAGACCAACTAACTTGTCAAGCCCACAGAAACGTGGAGTATGTACACGTGTTGGTACCATGACACCAAAGAAACCAAACTCAGCACTTCGTAAATATGCCCGTGTTCGTTTGAGCAACGGAATGGAAGTTACAGCTTACATTCCAGGTATCGGACACAACTTGCAGGAGCACAGTGTTGTATTGATTCGTGGTGGTCGTGTTAAGGACTTACCAGGTGTTCGTTACCACATCGTTCGTGGAACATTAGACTGTGCCGGTGTAAATGACCGTAAACAATCTCGTTCTTTATATGGAACTAAGAAACCGAAGAAGTAGTCAATCGTGAAAGGAGGAAATTAAATGCCTAGAAAAGGACACATTGCCAAACGTGATGTATTAGTGGACCCTATGTATAACTCCAAATTGGTCACTCGTCTGATCAATAAAATCATGATTGATGGTAAAAGAGGGGTTGCACAGACAATTCTGTACAACGCGTTTGAAATCGTTGAAGTAAAAACAGGAAAACAGCCAATGGAAGTTTTCGAACAAGCATTGGAAAACGTTATGCCTCAGTTAGAGCTGAAGGTTAGACGTGTTGGTGGTGCCAACTATCAGGTACCGGTAGAAGTAAGTGACGAACGTCGTTTGACATTAGGTCTGCGCTGGATCGTTAACTATGCACGTTTAAGAAATGAAAAAACTATGGAACAGCGTTTAGCTGCAGAAATCATTGATGCATCTAACGGAACGGGTGCCAGCGTTAAGAAACGTGAAGACACTCATAAAATGGCGGAAGCAAATAAAGCCTTTGCTCACTACCGCTGGTAAGAAAGGAGAAAAGTTTAGTTTATGCCTAGAGAATATAGTCTGGAAAATACTCGTAACATTGGTATCATGGCGCACATCGATGCCGGTAAAACGACAACAACTGAACGTATCCTTTATTACTCTGGTGTTAACCATAAAATTGGGGAAACACATGAAGGTGCCAGTACAATGGACTGGATGGAACAGGAACAGGAACGTGGTATCACGATCACTTCTGCTGCCACAACTTGTCACTGGAAAAAATTAGATGGAACCGGACCGGAATGCCGTATCAATATCATCGATACACCAGGTCACGTTGACTTCACCGTAGAAGTTGAACGCTCTTTGCGTGTATTGGATGGTGCCGTAACCGTTCTGGATGCCAAAGCCGGTGTTGAACCGCAGACAGAAACTGTATGGCGTCAGGCGACGACATATGGTGTACCTCGTATCGTATTTGTCAACAAAATGGATGCGACAGGTGCAGACTTCATCATGTCCTGTAACACGATCATTGATCGTTTAGGAGCTAAGTCCTGCCCAATTCAGTTGCCAATTGGTGCTGAAAGTGACTTTGAAGGTATTATCGATATCATCGAACGTAAAGCTTATACATTCAGTGGTGACTATGGACGTATTATTACGGAAGTTGCCATTCCTGAAGAAAGCCAGGATTTAGTCGAAGAATACCGTGCTAAATTATTGGAATACTTAGCCGATTATGATGAAGATTTCATGATGATGGTTCTGGAAGGTGAAGAACCTGAAATCAGTGAAATCAAACGTGTATTGCGTATTGCCGTATGTGCCGGTGATTTCTTCCCGGTATTGTGTGGTTCCGCATACAAAAACAAAGGTGTTCAGCTGGTCCTGGATGCAGTTGTTGATTATCTGCCTAGCCCATTAGATGTACCGGCTATCAAAGGTACAACTTTGGACGGTGAAGAAGATGAACGTCATCCGAGTGATGATGAACCATTCTCTGCATTGGCATTTAAGATCGCAACAGACCCATTTGTAGGAAAATTAAGCTTCTTCCGTGTGTACTCCGGTAGTGCAACTGCAGGAAGCTATGTATTGAACTCTACAAAGGATAAGAAAGAACGTTTCGGACGTATCGTACAGATGCACGCCAACCATCGTAAAGAAATCGATCAGGTTTGGGCCGGAGATATCGCTGCTGCCGTAGGTCTAAAGGTTACGACAACAGGGGATACGCTGTGTGATGAAAAACATCCGATCATTCTGGAATCTATGGAATTCCCTGAACCAGTTATCGAATTGTCTTTGGAACCAAAAACAAAAGCCGATCAGGATAAAATGGGCTTGGCTTTAAGTAAATTGGCTGAAGAAGACCCAACTTTCAAAACATATACAAACGAAGAAACAGGACAGACGATCATTGCCGGTGTTGGTGAACTTCACCTGGATATCATCGTTGACCGTCTGCGTCGTGAATTTAAGGTAGAAGCCAACGTAGGACAGCCTCAGGTTGCCTACCGTGAAACAATTCGTGCCACTGCTGACTGTGAAGGTAAATACATTCGTCAGTCTGGTGGTCGTGGACAATACGGTCATGTATGGATCAAATTCGAACCAAATGAAGAAGGTAAAGGATTTGAATTCGTGGATGCGATCGTTGGTGGTTCCGTACCGAGAGAGTACATCAAACCAACAGAAGAAGGTTTGAAGGATGCCTTAAATAATGGTATGATCGCCGGTTATCCGGTTATCGATATCAAAGCTACACTGTTCGATGGTTCTTACCATGATGTCGATTCCAGTGAAATGGCCTATAAGATTGCCGCCAGTATGGCACTTCGTGAAGCTGCCAAAAAGTGTAATCCGGTATTGTTGGAGCCAATCATGTTTGTTGAGGTAACAGCACCGGCTGAATACTTAGGTAGCGTTATGGGTGACGTTTCCAGTCGTCGTGGTTCTATCACAGAACAGGAAGAGCGCGGAAATGCCGTAATCGTACGTGCTCACATTCCATTGTCAGAAATGTTTGGTTACGTAACTGACTTGCGTAGCTTTACACAGGGACGTGGAACTTACTCCATGAAATTTGATCACTACTCTGAAGTTCCTAAGAGCATTGCAGAGAAGATCATTAAAGAGAATTCAAGCGAAAACTAGTTGCTTTTCGCTTGGTTCTAAAGTACAATGTTTTTGCATGAATTTTAATTTTTAATTAGGAGGAAAACTAAAATGGCAAAGGAAAAATTTGACAGAAGTAAAACCCATGTTAATATTGGTACAATCGGTCACGTTGACCATGGTAAAACAACATTAACAGCTGCTATTACGAATGTATTGGCTCAGAAAGGTCAGGCCAAAGCAACTGCTTACGATCAGATCGACGGTGCTCCAGAAGAAAAAGAACGTGGAATCACAATCAACACAGCTCACGTTGAATACGAAACTGACAAACGTCACTATGCACATGTTGACTGTCCAGGCCATGCCGACTACGTTAAGAACATGATCACTGGTGCTGCTCAGATGGATGGTGCTATCCTTGTAGTAGCTGCATCTGATGGTCCTATGCCTCAGACTCGTGAACACATCTTGTTGGCTCGTCAGGTAGGTGTACCTTACATCGTTGTTTACTTGAACAAATGTGACATGGTTGATGACGAAGAATTGGTTGACTTAGTAGAAATGGAAGTTCGTGAACTTCTTAACGAATATGGATTCGACGGAGATGAAACTCCAGTTATCCGTGGTTCTGCATTGAAGGCTTTGGAAGGCGATCCAAAATATGTTGAATCTATCAACGAATTGATGGATGCTGTTGACAGCTGGATTCCAGATCCTGAACGTGACATCGATAAACCATTCTTGATGGCTGTAGAAGACGTTATGACTATTTCTGGTCGTGGTACTGTTGCTACAGGACGTGTTGAACGTGGACAGGCTCACTTGAACGACGAAGTTGAAATCGTTGGTATCAAAGAAACTCGTAAGACAGTATTAACTGGTTTGGAAATGTTCCACAAACAGTTGGACGTTGCTCAGGCTGGTGACAACATCGGTGCTTTGCTTCGTGGTATCGCACGTGATGAAATTCAGCGTGGACAGGTTTTAGCTAAACCAGGAAGTGTACACCCACACACTACTTTCAAGGCTCAGGTTTACGTACTGACTAAAGAAGAAGGTGGACGTCACACTCCATTCGTTTCTAACTACCGTCCTCAGTTCTACTTCCGTACAACTGACGTAACTGGTGTTATCACTCTTCCAGAAGGAACTGACATGGTAATGCCTGGTGACAACGTTGAAATGTCTGTAGAATTGATTCACCCAATCGCTATCGAAAACGGAACTAAGTTCTCTATTCGTGAAGGTGGACACACTGTAGGTGCCGGAAACGTTACTGAAATCATCGGATAATTTCGATTAAACAATGATTGTAAACCGCTGGAAACAGCGGTTTTTTTAATAAAGGGGGAATTATGGATTTAGAAAAATGTAAAGCGCTGGTACAGGTCATTGATACGAAAAGTCTATCCAAAGCAGCTAAAAAACTAGGTTATACACCCAGTGGTCTTTCTCGAATGATTTCCAGTTTAGAAAAAGAAATGGGATTTACCTTGTTGCGAAGAAATCATGATGGTATGTTTCCAACCAATGAGTGTCGTCATCTTTTAAGCGGTATACGAGAGCTTTTATATCAAGATCAATTATTGGAACAAAAAGTATCTGACATCAATGAATTATATGTTGGTGAAATCGAAATCGGTGTTTCACATCGTTATTATTATGATACATTTGCCCTGGCTATGAAGAATTTCAGTAAGGTTTATCCAGATGTCGATTTAAAGATACGTCATGGATATAGTTCTTATCTGGTGCAGGAGCTGAAACAACATCGATTGGATCTATGTATTGTATCCAAACGAGAATTGGGAGATTTTCAATGGATACCGATCACAAAAGATGAGATGTTGGCATGGATTCCCAAGAATCATAAATTAGCAAGTGAAGACAAAATATCGGTCAAGGAATTTGAAAAAGAAAATGTGATCTTTACCTATCCCGGAGAAGATACGGATAATCAACGAGTTTTTCAGAAATACAAAATATATCCACATCGTCAGTTTTCTACTTTGGAGCCCTATGCCAGCTTTGCGATGGTCAAACAGGGGTTGGGAATATCTATGGATAATCGTTTATCAGCCTGGGGTATGGAAGAAGGAATATTATATAAGTCTCTAGACCCTCAAGAATATATAGAAATCGGTATTGCGCTGCAGTCCAACCCTTCCCCGGCGGTACAGGAATTCATGAAATATTTATTGCCACTATTAAAAAAATAAAGTAAATTCTCTTTAAAAAACTGTAGGAATATTGTATATATATTGCGAAAAAGTCAAACCCTCTTTGACAATTACGCAAAAATATGTGATTATATATGTACTTGTTTACTTTGGGAAAGGAGTTGTAAATAGTGGATAATTCTCAAAAGAAAATCAAGTGGTATATGTTATCGTTCATGTGCTTCTCCACATTATGGGGATTTGGTAACGTAGTTAACGGTTTCATGTACTTCAACGGGATCCAGGTTATCTTCTCATGGATCTGGATGTTCGCTTTGTTCTTCTTACCTTATGCATTGATGGTAGGAGAATTAGGATCAGCATTTAAAGATCTAGGTGGAGGCGTTACCTCTTGGGTTCAGGAAACAGCTGGTTTTAAAGTAGGTTATTATGCAGGTTGGACGTATTGGGCATGTCACGTAACGTACATTGCTTCCAAGGGGTCCGGTGGTTTAAAAGCCTTAAGCTGGATGGTGTTCCAGAATGCGGAAACGTATGACACATTCCCTACATTGTATGTACAGTTGGCAACGTTGGTTGTATTCTTGTTCTTCTGCTGGGTGGCAAGCCGTGGTTTGAACCCATTGAAGAAACTGGCTACACTGGCTGGTTCCAGTATGTTTGTCATGAGTATTCTGTATATCTTATTGATGTTTGCGGCACCGGTTATCAATCCAAATGGTGGCTTTGCAAGCATTGACTGGAGCTGGGATTCTTTTATTCCGACATTTGATGTAAGCTACTTCACAAACTTATCAATCTTAGTATTTGCGGTTGGCGGTATCGAAAAAATTTCTCCATACGTAAATAAAATGGATGGTGATCCGGCACGTCAATTCCCTAAGAGTATGATGTTTGCTGCCGGAATGGTTGTGATTTGTGCTATCTTTGGTACATTTGCGATGGCTATGATGTTTGATCCGGCTGTTGTATTCGCAAGTGCTGAATCACAAACGGCATATATTGCCAATGGTGCTTACTGGGCATTCCAGAAATTAGGTGAATACTATGGCGTTGGTAATGTATTGATGATCATCTATGCATTGTGTAATGCCATTGGTCAGTTCTCTACATTGGTAGTAAGTATCGATGCTCCTTTGCGTATGTTGTTGGAAGACCCTATCACAAGCCAGAGTGTTCCGAAACAATTGTTGAAACAAAACAAATACGGTGCTTATGTCAATGGTATTTGGATGGTTGTTATCTTGTCTGGTGCCATTATCGTTGCACAGACAGTCGTTCCAGGGGCCGCTTCGGTATTGGCACAGTTGAATAAATTGAACTCTGTTTGTATGCCACTTCGTTATTTGTGGGTATTCTTTGCGTACTTCATGCTTCGTAAAGCAGCAGATGAAAAATTTCCGCGTGCCTATAAGTTTGTTAAGAGCAGAGGAATTGGTAAATTCTTTGGTATTCTATGTTTCTTAATTGTATTGGTGTTCTCTGTATTAGGCATGTATTCGCCAGATCCATTTACAATGGTATTAAACGTTGTAACACCAATTGTCTTAACATTGTTAGGTTTGATCTTCCCTGTTATCCGTAAGAAACAGGACGAAAGAGACGGTACGGTTAACGCTTAATGAAAATTGAGAAACGATTCCTTCGGGAGTCGTTTTCTTTTGAGTTTTTAGTGTCTATAGTTTAGAATAGTCTAAGGAGGATACTATTATGAACAATATTGAAATTTCAAATGAATTGATGGATTTTATTCAAAGCAGTCCAAGCATGTTCCATTCAGTAAAAACCGTGCGTGATTATTTGGAACAGGCTGGATTCACATATTTACCGGAAGGTAAACCATGGCACCTGGAAAAAGGAGAAGGGTACTACACGATTCGTAACCACTCCAGCATCATTGCCTTTAAATTGGGAAGTGTGCTGGACGATTATCATTTCCAAATGACGGCTGCTCATTCCGATTCGCCAACATATAAGATCAAGAGCGTTCCGGAATTAGAAGGACCAAATGAATATTTGCGCTTAGATGTAGAAGCTTATGGTGGTATGATCGATTCTACATGGTTTGATCGTCCGTTAACGATTGCCGGACGTGTATTGGTACAGGAAAGAAACAAAATAGAAAGTCGCTTATTATATATTGATAAAGACTTGTTGTTGATTCCTAATGTAGCCATTCACTTCAACCGTAACATCAACGATGGTTATAAATATAATCGTCAGGTTGATCTTTGTCCTCTATTCTCAACCGGTGAGTTGAAGAAGGGTGACTTTGATAAGATGGTTGCGGATGAATTAGGTGTAGAAGTCGAACGGATCTTAGCTAAAGACTTATTCTTAGTCAATCGTCAAAAACCGGTGATCTGGGGTTACAAAAATGAATTTGTTTCTACACCAAAACTGGATGACTTACAATGTGCCTTTGTTTCTTTAAAAGCATTTATTGAGTCTGAAAACAAACATGCGATCAATGTCTGCTGCGTATTCGATAATGAAGAAGTTGGATCGAATACAAAGCAGGGAGCTATGTCCACTTTCTTATATGATACATTACAGCGTATCAACTTAGGTTTGGGAAAGGATGCGGAAGAATATTATCAGGCCATCAGCAAATCCTTCCTGGTAAGCTGTGATAATGCGCATGCGGTGCATCCAAACCATCCGGAAAAAACGGATGCGGTCAACTGTTCGATGATGAACAAAGGACCGGTTATCAAAGAAAGTGCAAACCAGAAATATACGACAGATGCCTTTAGCCGTGCCTTATTTACTTGTATCTGTAAAGAAGCCGGTGTACCGGTACAGACTTTTGCCAACCGTAGCGATGTGGTCGGTGGATCTACATTAGGAAACTTGTCCAATACACAAGTCAGCGTACATGCCGTAGATATCGGACTTCCGCAGCTGGCTATGCATTCCAGCTATGAAACGGCCGGTATCAAAGATACAGGCTATGCGATTGAGGCATTAAAAGCCTACTTTGGAACAAATGTAGAGATCGATGAGGCGCAGAAAGTAGTTTTTGAATGATCGATCTGACAAAATATACTTGGCTGAAACCTCATCTTCCTCTACCGGAAACGTTAGAGGAACAAGAGGACTTTCAAGACATCTTAAAAGCAATTGAGAAAAAGGAATCTAATCTGGGATTGCGCAATTTATATGCCAATTATTATTTAGATCAGCTTCAGAAGGCAAAGGAAGAAGGACGCAGCCTGCACTATGAAGGAAATTTAGGCAAGGAAATTCGCTCCTGGGCGAAATCACAATCGTTTAAGAAATTTAAGGAAACGTATTTAAAAGAAGACAAGGCAAAGTTTCAGTTATCGGGTATTGTGATTGTAATAACCGGTACTTTGATTCTTTTCTTTCTTCGAGCTATTCTGGCACAGGAATTTGTTGTGAATTTCAGTGTAGATGCGATCGTCGGAGCTATTGCGCTGGTCTTCTTCTATCGGAATATGAAGCTGAAAATACAACTGATCAAAAGCTATACACCGGTACGTGATTATTTGTACATGGATATTGCCAGCTTTGTGATGTGTATTTTATTAAAAATGTGGCTTCCTCCGGCTTTTGATGTTTCGATTATTGTCCTGGTCATCGCTTATTATGTACAAAGGCGAAAGTTTGAAAATTTTTTAAAGACCGTTTAGAATGACTACAGAGAATTTCTCTGTAGTTTTTTTTTGAAGGGAAGCGAAAGATATGCTTGATTTACAACTGGAAATCTTTTTGTTGATCTTAGCTGGTTTTGTTTTAGCAAAGCTGGGCTATTTTTCCAAGCAGACCCGAAAACAGTTGACCAATATTGTCTTATGTCTGGTCTTGCCCTGCGCAACGATCCAATCTTTTGAAATCAAGGTCGATCAACAGCTGCTTGTATCCATGATCCTGATTTTTATGATTTCTGTGGGCATTCAGCTTTTGTATTTGATCTTTTGTAAAAGCTGTTGGAATGGAATCAAAGATGATCGTAAACCTTCTTTACAATATGGAACTATGGTTTCCAATGCCGGGTTTATGGGAATGCCGGTAGCACAAAGTGCGTTTGGTCCGACAGGATTGTTGTATGCATCGATCTTTTTGATTCCTCAAAGAGTTTGTATGTGGAGCTATGGTGTATCGCTTTATGAAAAAGGAACGAGACAGGAAGTGATTCGAAAGGTTGCCACCAATCCTTGTATTGTGGCAATCTATATAGGAATCGTGCTCATGGTTTTGGGGATGTTTGATATTCACCTGCCAAAGTTTATCGATGATACGATTGGCGCAATCGGAGATTGTAATACGGCTTTAAGCATGATCGTGATTGGCGGGATCTTAAGCGATGTGCCAAAAGAAAAGATATTTGATCATATTTCTATTTTATATAGTGTCCTGCGTTTATTGGTTTTGCCGCTTTTGATTTTTGCGATCCTTTTATTCCTGCCAGTTGAATCCATGGTTCGCAACGTCTGTGTTCTTTTATCGGCTATGCCG
>OGOP01000410.1_pt1 | contig 40324 bp, 34 predicted proteins | sample 1552591 | NCBI WGS metagenome assembly OGOP01 (sample SAMEA2580120, study PRJEB22360) | human gut metagenome | biome: human gut; feature: human-associated habitat; material: faeces | place: Denmark | collected 2008/2010 | reverse complement strand
GACGGCGTGGATCACCGGCACGGGCATCCTCGCGGGCAGCGGGGACAGAGAGCGGGGGCTCGCCCAGAACTTTGCGGACTGGCTGCGCTCCCATGGGGGGCAGCCACAGCTGCAACGGAAGCCGTAGGTTAAACCGGGCTATGAATATATTTGTAGAACCTACAGCGTTTAACATAGCGCTGGCGGCTGTGGCGGCACTTGCAGGCGTACTGCTGTATATTGCGGGAGTAGCACTGCTGAACAGAGTGCCTGCACAGTGGCTGTGCGACTATGACGAGGAGCCGGCACAGGATATGCTTGAGGGCAAACGCTTTATAGGAAAGCCGCTGTATATATTGGGCAGCCTGCTTTCCGGTGCGGCCTTTGCACTTGTGTATATGGTGTTTGGCTTTAGCTGGTACAGCCTTATAGTAATGCTTTTAACCTTTGTGCTTACTATGATTATACTGTCAGACGGAAAGTATTTTATAATACCCGACCAGTTTGCAGTGCTGGCGGCTGTGCTTTCGTTAATATTTGCGTATTATGACCTGACTCACAGCCAATACTTAATTAAAAATTGGTGGTCGCCGCTGGCGGGGGGCATAAGCGTAGGACTGCTTATAGTTGCAGTAAATTTAATTACAATGCTTGTAGCAAAAAAAGACGGTATGGGCTTTGGCGATGTAAAGCTGTTTGCTGCCGTAGGCATAGCAACAGGCTTTCCAAATGTAGCCATGGCACTGCTTATAGCCATACTTGCCGCATTTGTACTTATACTTGTTACACTTGCCGCAAATGCCATAAGAAAAAAGGAAACAGAAAATTACATTCCCTTTGGGCCGTCAATTTGTATAGGAGTTTTTGTAACCATAGTGCTGCATCAGCTTTTAGCATTTTTAATTAATTTGTATTTAAGCATTTTATAAAATCGGGGTGAAGCTTAGTATGAAGAATTCTAAATTCAACATTCAAAATAGCCTTATTGCCAAGGAGCTTGTTTCACTGAAAAATATTAAAAAGGTGCAGCAAAAATACCAGGACGACGACTCTGTTACTTTGGAGGAGGCACTGGTGCTTGAGGGGCTTGTAAGCGAATGGGACATTTACGCTACGCTTGCAGAGAAAATGCACCTGGAAATGGTCGACCTGTCCGTAAAGGCTATACCGGAGGGTATGCATTCAGTTATACCCGAAAATATGATGCGTGACTACAATATAGTACCTATAGATGAACAAAATGGCAGACTTGTATTTGCTACATCGAATCCTCTTGATTACCGTGTGAATTCAACTGTATCCAGCTATATAAAGAAAAAGGTTAGAATGGTTGTTTCCACACCGTCGCAAATTAAGGCGAAACAGGACGAAATGTTCAGCTCTGACCAGCAGGCAAAAATGTATGACGAAGCACAGGAATACATTATGCAGCAAATGCAGATGGACGATAAAAAGGCAGATGAACAGGAAGAAAACATTGAAGACCAGCCTATTATAAAGCTGGTAAACAAAATGTTTGAGGATGCCGTAAATCTGAAGGTGTCGGATATTCATATTGAGCCGCAGGAAGAAGATATGAGAATTCGTTTCCGTATAGACGGTAAGCTGCGTGAATATACAAGAATATCAAAGCAGCTTGCACCGTCAATTATAAGCCGTATAAAGTTTATATCGGGAATGAATATTGCAGAAAAAAGAATACCGCAGGACGGTCGTTTGCACTATACTGTGGGACAAACAAAAATTGATATGCGTGTTTCTGACCTGCCGGGTGTTTTTGGTGAGAAAATAGTTATCAGAATTACAACTGCCCTAGGTGTTAAGCTGGAAATAGACAGCATAGGATTTATAGAAGAAAATAAAGAAAAGTTTGAAACCCTGCTTCACAGCAACCGTGGTATTATACTTTTGTCAGGTGCTACAGGCTCCGGTAAATCTACAACGCTTTACACAGGCCTGTCACAGCTTAACAATGACGAAACTAATATTATTACAGTTGAAAACCCTGTAGAAATGGTTATACCGGGAATTACACAGGTTAATATTAACGAAAAAGCAGGTCTTACCTTTGCAAGTGTTTTGCGTTCCATATTGCGACAAGACCCGGACATTATAATGGTTGGTGAGATTCGTGATAAGGAAACTGCCGAAATAGCAGCGTCTGCGGCTATTACAGGTCACTTGGTATTGTCGACAATACATACCTACAATGCGGCCAGCTCGGTTGTAAGACTGATAGATATGGGCGTTGAAAAGTTTATGGTGTCATCGTCACTGCTTGGCGTTATAGCACAGAAGCTTGTAAGAAAGGTTTGCCCTTACTGCAGAATACCGCATAAGGCTACCGAAAGCGAGCTTGGTATGATAGGTATGCCGCTTGACAGCGACATAACATTGTATGACGCAAAAAAAGGCGGCTGTGAACGCTGCAACTTTGCAGGAAGCAAGGGCCGTACCGCAGTGCATGAAATAATGATTGTAACCAACAAAATCAAGCACGCTATTCATGAGAATAAAACTACCGAGGAGCTAAACGATATTGCAATAAAAGACGGTATGATTTCAATGAAGGAAAATCTTAGAAGATTGCTTGTTGAGGGTGTAATCACCTTTGAAACATACTTCGACACTGTTGCAGAGGTTTATCAGGAAGAATAAAAAATATTTAGAGAGGAAGGTGTTACAAATTGGAATTTGAGGATATGATTCGATTTGCCGTTGAGAACAATGCGTCTGATATTCATATGTCCAGCAACAATGTGCCGGCGTACAGAGTAAACGGTGTTGTAACATATTTTGAAGGCTTTGACGCTCTTGACGATGAAACGGTTTTAGGCTACATTGCACAGGTATTGCCTAGCGACGGCTTGGCAGATTTTCTGTCAACCGGTGACTACGACTGCTCCTATGCACTTGAGGGCTGTGCCCGTTTCAGAGTAAATGCATTTCGTCAAAGACACGGTTCTTCACTTGTAATGCGTATTATTAAAGAAAACCCACCGGAAATGTCAGACCTAAACCTGCCGGAGTCATTGGGTAAAATATTACTTTTGCAAGAGGGCTTGGTTTTGGTTACGGGGCCTACAGGTAGCGGTAAGTCCACTACACTGGCGGCAATTATAAATGAAATCAATAAGGTAAAAAACCTGCATATTATTACACTGGAGGATCCTGTTGAGTATATGCACACACCAAACCACTGCATTATTAACCAGCGTGAAATGGGCGAGGACAGTGCCAGCTATTCTTCAGCACTAAAGTCGGCACTTCGTGAAGACCCTGATGTTATTCTAATGGGTGAGATTCGTGACCTTGAGTCTATGGAAATTGCACTTAGAGCCGCTGAAACAGGTCACCTTGTATTTTCAACACTGCATACAGAAAGTGCGGCTAAAACTATTGACCGTCTTATTGATATGTATCCGGTTGCAAGACAAAAGCAGGCACTTAGCCAGCTTTCAACAACACTGAAGGCGGTTGTTTCACAAAGACTTCTGCCAAGGTGCGACGTTAAGGGCCGAATAGGTATGTTTGAAATAATGTTTGTAAACTCAGCTATAGCTAACTTGATTAGAGAAAATAAAATTCCGCAAATCGAGCAATCTATCGAGCTTAACCAGGGTGCGGGTATGATTACCAGAAAAATGTCTATCGACAATTTGCTTGCACAGGGTATTATTTCTCCTGAAACAGCCTATGAATACAGCTTTGAAGCCGGTAAAAATGATCTGTTTGACGAGAAGCCGAAGCAGGGTGCTGCACCTGGTATGCAGGGTATGCAGGGTATGCAGGGTATGCCTGCAAGCGGAAATGCTAACATTCCGCCGGCATTCAGAAATAACGCAAATATGGGTGGTACTGCTGCCTTCCTAAAAAGGAGGTAACAGCCAATGCCAAAGTATTTATATGTTGCCGTAAATGAGAAAAACAGAAAATATAAAAATGAAATGATCGCCGACAGTGCAGAGGAGGTAAGAAAAAACCTCCGTGCCAGAAATCTGAATCCTTTATCTGTTACCGAAGCAGGCAAGGAAGAGGAAAAATCCATATGGGATATGGAAATCGGCGGTAACAAGGATGTACATGACCTAAAGCTAAAGAAGAATAAAATGCTTGTGTTCTTTCACCAAATGGCACTGATGATGCGTTCGGGTATTTCTCTTTCTATAGCTATGGAGGTTATGATAGATTCTGAAAAGGATAAAAAAATGCGTCAAATTCTTCGTGATATAAGCATTAACCTGTACAACGGCTTAACGCTTTCACGAGCTATGGGTGCTTTTAAGACATTTCCTTTGTTATATATAAATATTATACAGGCCGGTGAGGCCAACGGTAAGCTTGACGAGGCTTTTGAGCAATGCTCTCGCTTGCTGAAAAAGGAAATTAAACTAAGCGGTAAAATCAGAGGTGCTATGATGTACCCTGCATTCTTGCTGGTGCTGACTATTGCTCTTATTATCGTAATGAGTATAGTCGTACTGCCTGCCTTTAAGGATTTGTTTGAGGGCTTTGGCTCAGAGCTTCCTGCAATTACCCAAATAACCATGGGTATGTCGGACTTTATAATCCATTGGGGCTGGTTATTGTTGATAGTTATTATTGCGTTGTGTGTTGCTTTTTCCGTACTTCGCAAGAAAAACTATACATTTGCTATGGGCTGTGCACAGTTTTCCATTAAAATTCCAATTATAGGCGAAGTGTTCAGATTAACCAATGTTGCTCGTTTTGCTAATATGATGGCAACACTAACCGAGAGTGGTGTAAACATATTAGACTCACTTACATTGGCACGAGATGTAATTACAAACCTATATATGAAGGACTGCCTTAGCCAGGTTATTGAGGATGTAAAAATCGGTACTCCTATAAATGTTTCTATGAACAGATATAAGGCTGTATTTGATAGCTTGTTTACCTCAATGGTTAGGGTAGGTGAAGAAAGTGGTCAGCTGTCCGATTCTCTTACAAAAATTGCCGGTATGTATGAGGATAAGGCTAATGATGCAACCCAAGCAATGACGGACGCTATGACACCTGCTATGACGGTTATTATTGCTGTTATTGTTGGATTTGTAGTAATTTCTATCGTTACTGCAATGTTTGGCATGTATGGTGTTATTAGTGGATAAAAAGGTATATGAGTTTATCGAATGGAGAGTGAGACTATGTTAAATAAGCATAAGTTTAACAACAAAAAGGGATTTTCTCTTGCTTTGGCACTTGTAATAAGCCTGTTTCTGCTTATGGTAACAGGCGGCATTACAACAGTGGCAATTTTGCAAAACAATGAAACAGGATCAGACATGAACACAAGGCAGGCATATATTTCTGCTAAGAGTGGTTTGGATTCTATGCAGGATATGATAAAGCTTGGCACAGTTACACAGGCTGAACTGCCTACTATAGCCGGTAAGGAAAGCTTTATTGTAGCTTTGCAGCTTGATGACGACTCAATTGTTCGCAAAAGCTTTTCCAACGAGCAGGACGCACAGAAATTTGTAAAGCTGGTTAAGCAAAAGCTTGAAAATCCAACCGCCAATGTTGGCGATAGCTACATTGACAGTATGGGCGGCAAGATTAAAGCTATTGTAGGCGGCGAGGGTACTTACTTTAGGATTAAAAACCTTGGCAACGGAAAATATTCTGTTACAGCCGAGAATATCACAGGCAAGTACAACAACAATGTTACCCAGAATAAGGGCGAGCTGTCCTTTGATGCTGTTATAACAACAAAGTATGTATTTGAGGGCGAAGCAGCGTCAGAAAATCCGTCAAGTCCTACCGGCGTTTCCAACGGTAAGTTTTTGATGGTTGGTCAGCAGTCTGCCTTGAATGAAAATTCATATGGACAAGGTACAGACAACTCTCAGAGTATACTTTTACAGAGATATCAGGTGTGGGATACAAATGCGGTAACCGGTGATAAGGTCTATTATGCGCCGTCGGTTGAGGCAGGTGCAGATGGTGCGAACATAAGAACCTATTTCCCTGTAGTGTATGACCGTGCAATCAAGGTCGAATCAAATGACCAAAGAGCCGGTATGTACGCATATAACCAAGGTATTTATCTGTATGGCGGAATTGCTGAAAGTGTGGCACCTAATGCAACTAACCATGTTAATGAGACATTAAAAAACTGGTATGGAAAGTACTATGATGATGGTACTAATATTGGCAGCTATGGCTTAGTATCATATATGACGCAAAATACTGAGTATCATCCCGGCTTTAGATGTGCCTTTTTGGTAATAAAAAATAACTGTATAACCACAAAAAACAGTCCAAGGGTTCAGTACTTTGGTTCGGACAACAAGGAGTATGTATATATTCACTTGATTAATAATGTAACATTCTTCACCAGCAACGGCGACGGGCGTATTTACAAAGACGCTAACAAAACCTTTACAAAAACAGCCGGCTATTACAAAATAAAGTCAGGCGAAGAACTGTTTAATGCCGGAAACTGGGAAATCGTAACAGAGAGTGTCTATAAAGCAGAAACGAAGGATGCCGATTTGTCAGCGGATTTAGAACGCTACTATGAAAACGGCGGTACAATTCACTCAGGCTGTGATGAAGACGGACAAATTGAGCCGTCAATCAAAATTACCAACAGTTTGGGCGAATTCATGACAAATGGCGATAATTACTCCAACAGTAAAGACTACTTTACTTATAAAAACGACAGAGAAAAGGTGAATCTGTTTGTATCACCTAACTTCTCACCGACAACAACCGGCTATTACCGAATGTATGCAGGCAGGTCAATGAACTTCCAGTGGTTCAGAGAAGCCGACTTTAATGTTAAAAATCAGGTTCATATTGAGTTAAGTGCACCAACGGTTGTGCTTACAATCGGCCCGTCGGTTAGTTATGAAGGAACATCAATTGCTGCCAGCAAGGTTATTTCCAAGGAGGGCAACGGTTCCTTTGAGCTGTATGGCGACCGTGGCAGTGGCAGCTGCAAGCTTATAGTAATGTGCGACTTTACGGTTAAGTATGACGGCAAAGAGTATACAGCCCATGAGGGTGTGTATTCAACTATACCTGAAGGACTGGATTTGTTCTCGGATGAGGCACGCGATTATTTCACTGACAACGCTCCGGAGGAATCAACTGTTCCCGGTGGCGGTACTCCAGGCTCAATAGGCAGTGTTAATAACAGCGGCAGTAATATGAGCGGTATTACAAGAGGTTTCTCAAGCTTCTTCTCAAGCTTCATTCCTACCCCGTCTGCTGTCAGCAGTATAACCGGCTCGGGTGCCAAGAGTATCGGTCAAAGCGATATTTCCGGCAACACAGCTATTACTGTAGGTGCAGATGTAACAGCGCTTCTCTATAAGAATGTTTCCGGCACAGGAACAAATAAGTGCAATAAGCTTTATGTTTCATCGGGTGACCTTACAATAAAGAAAACCTTCAGTGACGGAACTGTGGTTGACTATATTACATTTAAAAAGGGCTCGTATAAAATACCTTGCTACAGCTCCGACGAAACAGAAGGTGTTAATATTTACAGCGGTGCAATACTGAAGGATAGAGCAGACTTAACGGGAAGCAACTATAAATGTGTAGGTGAAACCACAAGCGTTGTAATTTTAAAGGAGTACTACTAATGACAAAAAAGATTCAGCTGAAAAAGCCTTTCAAAAAACTGAATAACAAAAAAGGCTTGACCTTAGTTGAGTTGATTGTTGCCGTTATGATATTGATGATAGCGGTGGGTGCGTCGGTAGGCGGTTTGTCTATGAGCTATCGCTCCGTAATGCTGGGTGCCGAAAAGGACGACGCCCAGTCGGTGGCACAGCGTAACTGTGACATTATTCTGAGCTGTATTAAAACTAATTTCGATAAGGGCATTGACGACGGCAAAACCCCTCAGGAAAGTATAGAGGTCATATTTAATAATCCTTACAGCACTCCTGTATTTAATGCCGCATTTACAGCTAAGATTGCTTACGATACTGCTATTGATGCTTACTCTGTAAGAGATCCTTCCGGTGCGGCTGTAAAGAGCTATGATCCGAATCAATATGCTGAAATAGAGCAAATTACAAGCGAAAGCTCTTTGACCGGAGATTCCGGCGTGAAAAAGCAATACTACATCATAGATGTAAGTAACAGGAAGCTGCAGTCCGGCACTTCTACCGAGGATTATGCCGTATACAAGGTAACCACATATACATATTATTCAAGTGATGGATATGTAAGCTGTGAAGGTGAAGTCAATATCGAAAAATAAGGAGGGAGAGGTTGTATGAATACTAAATCCGGCACTATTCGCCGTATTGGCAAAAAAGCAAAAAGTAAGCGTGGTGCTACGCTTGTTGAGTTGATTGCTACTGTAGCAATCCTTGCGATAGTTTCGTCACTCTCTTTCCAGGCTATTTTTATAGCAAGCGAAGAGTACCAAAGGGCGACAAAAATTTCCGAATGTCAACGCAGTGTTTCGCTTATGCAGCGTAATCTTGATAAGTATATCAAAACGGCTGTTAAGGTTAAGTTTGAAAGCTCAAGCTCAGCAACAAATATAACAGATGCAATTAATGAGTTTGTTACCACGAGTAATACTTCTCTTGATGCCGACGACAAGCTGCAGGACGCCGACAACAGTGCAAGCGATAAGTATTGTGATTATATACTGTTTGCATATGTTGCCGACCCTACAAATGCACCTACTGCATTATCCTTTAGGCTGTCAAAATACACCAAGGGTGCAGGCTCTAATTCATTTAAGCCAATATTTACTGTTGACAATATCAAGGAAATGAACTTTAAATTGAAATTGATGGCGTCATCTCCGAACTCTGTTTTCTTTGACTATACAATGAATTCAATGACAAATTTTGAAATAATAAATAAGTCTATTGATAATAATTTAGCTGACAAAAGTGATTATTCGGTTGCCGCAGGCTCGGTTATGAATAATATTACCGATACCTCAATAACCACAAGCAGCCTGAATATAAGTACAGATTTTAGTGAGAGCTACAAAACCAATTTCGTTTATTTCAGAACAACTCAACGAAGATAATTTTTAAAAGAATAATTTCAGCAAAACCCGACAGTTTTAACAGACTGTTGGGTTTTTGCATTATTACCAAAATACTAACAACTAATTTGTGCAATATTTTTACTAAAACGCCTTACTAATTTTATGAATATATGATATAATCAGTACAGTTGTATTTGTACACATTATTAACATATAAAGGAGATATTAATATGAAGCTAGGTAAAAAAACTCTTTCGGTTATTTTGTCTGTAGCTATGGTATCTACGCTGGCAGTTAGCTCTGCCGCAGTTGCATCTGCTACTGACAAAACAGCTGCCAAAACTGCCTCAAGCTTTTCTTGGGACAATGCTTCTGTGTATTTCTTGCTTACAGACCGTTTTAATAACGGTGACACAAGCAACGACCATTCGTATAATCGTGGATTAAATCAGGATGGCACAGTAGCAAACTTAAACACAAATGCTGCGGCATTCCAGGGCGGCGACTTTGTAGGTATTACACAAAAAATTAATGAGGGCTATTTTAACGATCTTGGTGTAAACGCACTTTGGATTTCTGCACCTTATGAGCAGACACACGGCTATATTGTAGGCGGAACAGGTAAGGTAAATTACCCTCACTATGCATACCACGGCTACTATGTGCTTGACTACACAAACCCTGACGCAAACTTTGGTACTCTTGATGAGTTCCGTCAAATGGTAGATACTGCTCATGAGCATGGAATTCGTGTAGTTTTGGATGTTGTTATGAACCATGCAGGCTACGCTACAATGGTAGATATGGACCAGTACGGCTTTGGCGTTATGGCTGACAACTGGAAGGACACATATTATGACTGGAACAACATAAGCAACAAGGCCTTTGACAAGGTTATCAACTACAAAACCCAGCCTGAAAAGTGGGCTAAATGGTGGGGCAGCGATTGGCTTAGAGCAGGTATTGCCGGTTATACAGACGGCGGAAGTGACGACCTTACAAAGTGCCTTGAGTATCTGCCTGACGTTAAAACAGAGTCAACCAAAGAGATTGGTATTCCTGAGATTTTAAAAACAAAGTGGACTCAAGAGGGTACTTTGAGCGAGAAAGAGGCATATATCGATTACTGGTTTGCAAAAACAGGATACCCAAGAACTACAAGATACTACGAGATTTGCTGGCTGTCAGCATGGGTAAGTGAGTTCGGTATTGACGGCTTCCGTTGCGACACAGCTAAGCATGTAGAAAAGGAATCATGGTCTGCACTGAAAACTGAGTGTACAAAGGCTTTGGCTGAGTGGAAGGCAGAAAATCCTGATAAGGCTCTTGATGACAGCAGCTTCTGGATGACAGGCGAGAATTACGGTATGGGACTTGAACCTTCAAGCGATTACTACACAGCCGGCGGCTTTGACTCAATGATTAACTTTACACAGGGCGGCGGTGTTCCGGATCTGACAAAGATTGATTCAACATATCAGGACTATGCAGACAAGATTAATACTAACGATAATTTCAATGTTCTGACATACATTTCATCTCACGATGATACACTTGCCAACAAGAAGGATTCAGATATGTACTACCAGGGTACTGCATTCCAGCTGTTGCCTGGTGCAATTCAGATTTTCTATGGTGATGAATCCAACAGACAGAGATTGTCAGCTATTCACCTTGACAACGGCTCAAAGATTTCTGTAAGCAGCTTGGGCGATCACTCACTAAGAAGCTTTATGAACTGGGACAGCATCGACAATGACCTTGAGGCACATTGGCAGAAGGTTGGTAAGTTTAGAAGCAGCCACGTTGCTGTTGGTGCAGGTGCAAACGCAGCAATTTCAAGCTCAGACGCTAACGGTGTGGCATTTACAAGAGTTTACGACAAGAACGGTGTTAAGGATTCTGTAGCTGCTGTAATTACTTCAGCTGCTAATACAGATGTATCTACTGATGTTAGCTCAATTTTTGCTGACGGCTCAGTAGTTAGAAACGCTTACGACGGTACTACAGCTACAGTTGCAAACGGCAGTGTTACATTTAACAGCGGCGCTCATAATACAATTCTTATTGAGGCTGTTTCTGCTGAGGCACCAACAGCACCTTCAACAGAGCCTACTGTACCTGTTGATGATGATACAAACCCTACTACACCGGTTGATGACAATACAAACCCTGCAACAGAGCCTGCTACAGCTGCATCAACAGATGCAACAGTTGCTGCAAATGTTGTAAATGATAAAGATTCATCTGCTTCAAACAGTAGCGTAGATTCATCATCAAATAATGATGCTTCAACCGGCAAGGTAGCTACCGGTGATTCTGCAGCAGTTGCATTGTTGACAACAATTTTGTTGGCAGCAGGTGGTGTGATTGTTGCGGTAAGAAAGAAATATGATAAGGCTTAATTAATAATATAAGACTTAATAGTTCATATTTATTCAAAAAACGCAGTCTGCTGACTTTTCAGCAGACTGCGTTGCTTTATTTCTAGGACTGTTGCCAAGGCTTGAAATCGCTGTAATTGAAGTGCAGAAATTCGGACATACCAAAAACAGCTTTTTGCTATTCCAGCATTTCTGCTATAATGGCATTAGACACTAAAAAGCCCTTTGGAGTTAGTGAAACAGAGGCATTGTCTGCCCTTGTATAGCCGTAACGCTCATACTTTTTGCCTACAGCTATGCATTGACGGGGAACAGGCCTGTGGAAAAAATCGGTGTATTCCTTAAATATTAAACCGGTTTTCAGACGCATACTAAGCATAATAAATTCCTCACTTGTTGCACCCTCACCCTCATAAACAGTCTTGTTATTATAAAAATCTGTAATGCTCCGTGGAAAATAAAAGCGTTTGCTGTTCATCATTGAATGTGCAGACGGCCCCAGACCAAGGTATTCGTCACACTGCCAATATTTAATATTGTGTCTGCTTTCGTACCCTGCTTGGGCAAAGTTTGAAATTTCGTACTGTTCAAAACCGTTTTTGCTAAGGTAGTCCTGCATATATTCGTAAAAATCTGCCTGAGCATCCTCGTTAGGCAGGTTTAGCGTTGGTGCAAGCCTTTTGAAGGGTGTATTTTCCTCAATTTTTAAAATATATGCAGATATATGCTTTGGCTCCAGCTCAATACAAAAATCAATGGAATTTTTAAGTGATTCTGTTGTTTGCTCCGGAATACCTATCATTAAATCTAAGGATATATTGTCAATGCCGCTGCTTTTGATTTTTTCAACGGCTGCTTTTACATCATTGTTTCTGTGTATTCTCCCCAGTTTTTTAAGTTCATTTTCATTTGCACTTTGCACGCCTAGGGATATTCTGTTTACGCCTATACCTCTTAGCCTTTCAAAATCTATTTTACGGGCTGAGCAGGGGTTCATTTCTACAGTGATTTCGGGGCTAATTATTTTAAAGTGCTGCTTCATCGCAGCAATAATGCTGTATAGATTATTTGTGCCTATTACACTCGGAGTTCCGCCGCCGATATATATAGTATCAAAAATTTTACTGCTGTATTTCTTGCCGTATTTCTCCGCAGCCCACAGCATATGGTCAACATATGTGTTTATTTCCTCTTTGCTGTCGGCTTTGGAATAAAAGTCGCAGTACAGACATTTGCTGCTGCAAAACGGTATATGTATATATAGACCGCAATTATTTTTCATAAAATCACCTTGAATTGTTTTTAGATTAATTATATTATTGCAAAATTATAAAGTCAACCAAGCACATAATATGCTTATGTATTATACGGCAGTAGTTGACAATTATTAAATATATAAGTAAAATATTAGAGTATGTACTGTGCCTTAACGGGCTTTTTTGGTGCAGTAATTATAAGTAAAAATTATGGAGGAGTTATTTTGTCCACATTAAAAAGCGAAATTGAAAAGCGAAGAACTTTTGCGATAATCTCTCACCCGGACGCCGGTAAAACAACGCTTACCGAAAAGCTGCTGCTATACGGAGGAGCAATAAACACAGCCGGCACAGTTAAGGGTAAAAAGTCCACAAAGCACGCAGTTTCTGACTGGATGGAAATTGAAAAGCAAAGGGGTATTTCCGTAACCTCCTCTGTTTTACAGTTTAAATATAACGGTTACTGTATTAATATACTGGACACGCCCGGTCACCAGGATTTTTCGGAGGATACTTACCGTACCCTTATGGCGGCTGACTCGGCGGTAATGGTTATAGACGGCTCTAAGGGTGTTGAAAATCAAACTAAAAAGCTCTTTAAGGTTTGTGTTATGCGTAATATTCCTATTATTACCTTTATTAATAAAATGGATCGTGACGCAATGAATACATTTGATTTGCTTGATGATATTGAAAATGTACTGGGAATTCACACCTATCCCGTAAATTGGCCTATTGGCTGCGGCAAGGAATTTAAGGGAGTATATGACAGAAGGTCAAGACAAATTCTGAAATTCACTGCAAATAACGGACAAAAAGAGGTAGAGGAGCAGGATATAAGCATTGATGACGAAAAGCTTGCCGACTATATCGGAGAAGACCATGCTGAAAATCTTTTAGAGGAGATTGAGCTGGTAGAGGGTGCAGGCGACGATTTTGACATTGAAGCAGTGCGAAACGGAAAGCTTACCCCTGTTTTTTTTGGCTCCGCATTAACTAACTTTGGCGTTGAGCCTTTTTTAGAGAACTTTTTACAGTTAACAACCTCGCCGCTGCCTCGAGAAACAGAGGACGGTGAGATAGACCCTCTATCCGAGAATTTCTCGGCTTTTGTATTTAAAATTCAGGCAAATATGAACAAAGCACACCGTGACAGGGTTGCGTTTATGCGTATATGCTCCGGTAAATTTGAAAAGAATATGGAGGTTTTCCATGTTCAGGGCAATAAAAAGCTGCGTCTTTCTCAGCCACAACAGATTATGGCACAGGAGAGAGAGGTAGTAGACGAGGCCTATGCCGGCGATATTATAGGTGTATTTGACCCGGGCGTATTCTCCATTGGCGATACAATTTGTATGCCTAAGCATAAGGTAAAGTTTCGGGGCATACCTACATTTGCACCGGAGCATTTTGCTTTGGTAAGGCAAAAGGACACCATGAAGCGTAAGCAATTTATAAAGGGTACAGACCAAATTGCACAGGAGGGTGCTATACAGATTTTCCGTGAGCTTGGTGCCGGCATGGAAGAGGTTATAGTTGGCGTTGTAGGTACATTGCAGTTTGAGGTGCTGGAATACCGTTTAAAGAACGAATACAATGTGGATATTATTATGAATACACTGCCGTATCAGTTTATTCGCTGGATAGGCAACAAGGACATAGACCCTAAAAGGCTTGATTTGGCGTCTGACACAAAGCGTATTCAAGACCTTAAGGACAATAACCTGCTCTTGTTTACAAGTGAATGGAGTATAAACTGGGCATTGGAGCATAATAAAGGCTTAATATTAGAGGAATTCAGTGAAAATTAGCACACAGCATTAACCCGCAGTATAAGCTTGTGTCAATTAACAGCAAGGCTCCCCCGTCAGTCAGCAAATAAGCTGTACTGTCGGGGGAGCCTTGCTTTAGAAAATTATATACAAATTAGTCTTCCTTATAGAAATATATATAGTAGCTGTTTATTTGTGCCTTTATAACCTCTTTGCTTTGGTAATCCGGTATATACAGGAAGGTATCAGTTGAATTGTCGCTGTACTTTACAAGCAAATAATTTTTGCTTGTAGTAAATGTACCCTTGGTTTTGCTCTCTTTTATAGATGCTCCCATATTAATATTAAAGCTGCCGTCTGCAGAGATTACAAGCGAGCCGCCGGATTCGGTAAATGATGAACCGAAAACATCCTGAAAAGGAACCTCCTTGCTGTTGGAAACAGCTGCAGCCATTAAGGGCTTCCATGTGCCGACAAGGTCTTCAGCCGTTACTGTAACCGATGATGGTGAGTCCGGCACAGCTATTGGTGCAGCTGTAGGATTTTTTACGGTTTCATCAGTATCGGATGTGTCAGCCTCGGTTGGTGCAGTGCTGCTTTTATCGCCGGAAAATTCAAAGCTGTCACCCTCTTCAACAGAAAAGGTGCTTTTTTCTGTTGACGCTGCGGCTGCGGCAGAAGTAGGTGCCTGAGTGGGGGCGGTGGCAGCTTTTTTAGTTGCTGATGGCGTAGCGGCCTCTGTAGCTTGTGCAGCGGTAGCCGCAGCTGTTGTTTCTGTTGCAGAGGTCGGCTCTGTGGCTTCGCAGCCACAGCCGGAAATAATGCCTGTGGTTAATATACTGCATATAATCAGGGCGGTTATTTTATTTTTCATATTTACACTCCTTATTTATTGCTTTCGTTAATGCACATAAAGGCACTCATTGTGCCACGGTGACCGTTTGTAGCACGGTGTGACCACAGCAAATTGCTGTTGCATTTTGTACATACATCACTTACGGTTATATTTTCGGCCTTTATACCACTTTGAAGAAGTATTTGCCTGTTTGCTTCAAGCAGGTCTGCCATATATTTACCGTTTTCCTTTGGCGTCATAATTTTTTCTAAGTCAAGCTCCGGTATATCTGCAAAATGCTTGAAACAGTCTTCGTCTATTTCATAACAGCATTTTGAAATTGCAGGGCCTATACAGCATACTATATCGGCAGGGCTGCTGTTATAGTCGTTTTTCATAATGTGCACCACATGCTCACAAATTTTGCCCACCGTACCACGCCAGCCGGCGTGTGCCAGTGCTATGATTTTTTTTGCCTTGTCCACAAAAAATATAGGGGTGCAGTCTGCATAATATGTAACCAATGTTACACCCGGACGGTCAGTTACAAGAGCGTCAACACTCTGTATATCTCTGGGCTTGCTTATGCCAATGCCGCAATCGTTTTCCGTTACCTTGCGTACAAAGGTGCGATGGTCTTGTGCAGAGGCAACAAGACTGTCAAAGGAAAAGCCGGCTGCCTTGCACAGCCGCTTGTAATTTTCTGTAACATTATCGGGGTTATCTCCACGATTAAAGGCAAGATTCATTGTTGAGAACTCCCCGGTACTTACACCCCCCAGTCGGGTAGAAAAGGCATGGGTAATAAACGGCAACTCTTCAAGTGCCTTGTAGGTTAGAAAGGGAACATCATTTTTTACATTTAGATTCATTATTTCACTGTTGAATTTTGGCAGATTCATCTAATTCCTCCGTAATACCTGTATACTAAATCTTTGCACTTTACATTATATTACTACAGGTGTTATAATACAAGTGAACATTTAGTAACATTTTATACGGCACTTTGTTTGATTATGAATAAAGCAAAGGGGAGTTTATATGAGATTTTTTAACTTCGGTTTATTCGGTAATAATATCGAGGCCAGCTGTGAGTATTGCCATCATGCTCAAAAAATGAATGGAATTACAATATGCAAGGCAAATAAACAGCTTGTAAACGGAAGCTGTTCAAGGTTTAAGTACAACCCGCTTATGCGTGTGCCTAAGACAGCACCGCAATTTCCTAAATATGACCCAAAGGATTTTGAGCTGTAACCGTAATTTAATAATTAATATTTATACAGAAAATCGGGAGTGCCGCCTTAGGTATTTCCGATTTTTTGCAGCTGCTCTTTCCTCGGACTTCTCGGACTTAATACAAAAGCCGATAAATTCAAATATTTGCATATGTTTAAGGCTTTATTTCATATGACAACAAATATATGTCGTATATTTTTAACCCATATATTATTTTGGGTAATTTTAAAAAAGCACTTGATTTTTTTGTAAGGTTGGTGTATAATACGCAGTGTTGTGCCGGTGTGATGGAATTGGCAGACGTAGTGGACTCAAAATCCACCGGTAGCGATACCGTGCCGGTTCGAGTCCGGCCACCGGCACCATTTTATGCAGCTTCTGCTTTTTGAAAAGCAGAAGCTGTTTTTTATTGCTTTATGCTGCAAAGACCGTATATATTGAGTGACAATTGTATTTTAGAGGATTTTGTGTGATGAAAGAGGTTAATTATGGACTTACGAAGCTTATATGAAATGATAGACGGCAACTATGAGGATGTTAAAGACCGCTTAGTGAAGGACAGCAGAATTGTAAAATATGTCAGTAAATTTCCTGACGACGACAGCTACAGGAGGCTTGTGGACGCTATGTGCGTTCAAAAAAACTACAAGCAGGCCTTTGTTTATGCTCATACTCTAAAGGGGCTGGCCCAAACCCTGGGCTTTACTGAGCTTGCTTTGTGCTCGAGTGCTGTTACCGAGGCATTAAGAAATGACCGCTATGCCTTGGCAGAGGCTAAGCTGCCGGATTTAACACGGGCGTACAATGCAACAATTTCAGCTATTGCGTCGTTTTTAAAATGATTTTCTGAGCATTAATTGTGTATAATTGTTTTTGCGTAAAACGGTTGACCTTTTGCCGCTTTTACTGTAAAATGTTGCTGTATTAATGAGGCTTCGGGAGGTAATCTTAGATGAAGTGCAAGAGGTGTGGATATATAAATTATGATGAGGCGTATTTCTGCCGTAATTGCGGTGGAAAAATGAATCCATCGAAAAAAAGAAAAATCCAAAAAGAGAAAAACAAGAATGATAATGAAATGGTAAACGAGGCTTTGGATAATATTACTTTTGGTAAGCCACAGCCTGATTATTATGATGATACGCCAATAAACAACAATATGGATTATAATCAACCAAATGGCTTTAATCCTTATCAGAGGAATCAGCAAAACGGGTTTAACCCAAACCAGATGAATCCGCAGAACGGGTTTAATCCAAATCAGATGAATCCACAAAACGGGTTTAATCCAAATCAGATTAATCCACAAAACGAGTTTAACTCTAATCAGGAAAATCAACAAAACAATTCGGGCATCTGCAATCAAGGGCAGAATAATAGTCCGACTGCCGATAACAGCCCAAACGGTTATAATCAAAATGAGGTAAACGACCAAAATAATTATGTCGATTACCAAAACAGCCCTCAAAGCGATGGTAATTATAATAGGAACTATGGATTTAATCCTAATGCTGTCGGCGGCTATGAGCAGAGCAGAGATTTCCAAAACGGTTCCAAGGGATATAACCCTAACGAGGTGCTGCAGAGATTAGAGGGCGGCAATGTAAACAACGGTGCCGGAGTAAAAGCGGCGGTAGCCATCGCTGTTATATTAGGCGTAGTGCTTATTGGCGGTGTTGTAGGTTTGCTGTTGACCTTAGGCTTTAAGTAACTGCAAGACGGTTTGCGGCACGGCATAAGAATTGTGTATAAAAATCTTGACAACCTCTGTAATTAAGAGTAGAATTAAAAAGTAATATAAATAATAAATGGCGTTGACAGGACAAACGGCTGTTCAGAACATTCCAGAGAATACACCATTGCTGAGAGGTGTTATGTTTAGGCTGCCGAGGCCACCCTGTAGCTATCGCTGTGACGAACAGCGGCGTATGTTGGCGTTAACAACTAATCAAGTGGCACGGCATATTTGTGTTGTGCAATTTGGGTGGTACCACAGGAGTAATGCTTGCACTCCTGCCCCAAGGTTTGGGGCAGGGGTGCTTTTTGTTATTGTAACCGCCCCGCAGAAGAAATTATAAACTTAAAAGGAGAATGAATTATGCAGTGGACAGGATTAAACGAGCTTAGAGAGAAATATCTTTCTTTTTTTGAAAGCAAGGGACATTTAAGACTTCCAAGCTTCTCGCTTGTACCTGACGGCGACAACAGCTTGTTGCTGATTAATTCAGGTATGGCACCAATGAAAAAATATTTTACAGGTGAGGTTACACCGCCAAGAAAGCGTGTAACAACATGTCAAAAGTGTATTCGTACACCGGATATTGAGCGTGTAGGCATTACAGCCCGTCACGGTACCTTCTTTGAAATGCTGGGCAACTTCTCTTTCGGCGATTACTTCAAGCATGAGGCTACAGCTTGGGCGTGGGAATTTTTTACTAAGGTGTTGGAGATTCCGGCTGAAAAGCTTTATATTTCGGTTTATGAGGAGGACGAGGAGGCATATAAAATCTGGACAGAGGAAATAGGCGTAGCTCCGTCCCATATGGTACACCTGGGCAAAGAGGATAACTTCTGGGAGCATGGTTCAGGCCCTTGCGGTCCTTGCTCCGAAATATATTTTGACAGAGGTCCTGAAAAGGGCTGCGGCAAGCCTGACTGTAAGGTGGGCTGTGAATGTGACCGCTATGTAGAGGTTTGGAATCTTGTATTTACACAGTTTGAAAATGACGGCAACGGCAACTACACACCTCTTGACCACCCTAACATTGATACAGGTATGGGACTTGAGCGTTTGGCTTGCGTAATGCAGGGTGTTGACAACCTGTTCTTGGTTGATACCGTAAAGGGCATTATGGATAAGATTGTTGAAATTGTGGGTGTTAATTACGGTGACAGCGAAAAGAGCGATGTGTCGCTGCGTGTAATTACAGACCATATACGCAGTACAACCTTTATGATTAGTGACGGTGTAATGCCGTCTAACGAGGGTAAGGGCTATGTTCTTAGAAGACTGCTTAGAAGAGCCGCAAGACACGGCAGACTGCTGGGCTATAACAAGCCTTTCCTTTATAAGGTTGCAGAAGAGGTTATTAACTGCAGCAAGGGTGCCTACCCTGAGCTTGCCGAAAAGCATGACCTTATTATTAAAATGATAAAGACAGAGGAGGAGGCCTTCAGCAGAACTATTGATTTAGGTATGACGCTGCTTGATGATATTGTAAGCAAGCAGGATATTAAGGAGCTTTCCGGCGAGGACGCATTTAAGCTGAATGATACCTACGGCTTCCCAATAGATTTAACTAAGGAAATACTTGCCGAAAAGGGCATTGGAGTAAATGAAAGAAGATACCACTCATTGCTGGCAGAGCAAAAGAGGCGTGCAAGAAACGCCCGTAAGAATGCCGGTGCCGATGCTTGGTTAAGTGACAATGTAGACCTGACAGATTTGCCTAAAACAAGCTTTACAGGCTACACTACCCTTAAGGACAGCGGTAAGGTTTTGACAATTATTAAAAACGGCAAGCGTGTTGAAAGTGCCGCCGCAGGCGACAAGGTTGCCGTTGTGCTTGATACTACTCCTTTCTATGCAGAAAGCGGCGGACAGGTTGGCGATGTAGGTAATGCGGATTCTGTATCGGCAAGGCTGGAGGTTTACAACACCTCAAAGGATCAGACAGGCTGTTTTGTTCATTCGGCAGAAATTACTGAGGGTGCGTTAAGCGTTGGCGATACACTTGAATTAACGGTTGACAAGGAGTATCGTGAAAAGGTAATGCGTAACCATACAGCCGCACATATTATTCAGGCGGCTTTGCGTAAGGTGCTTGGCAATCACTGTGAGCAGGCCGGTCAGCTTGTTAATGAAAACAGAGTAAGATTTGACTTTACTCATTTCTCTCCTTTGTCGGCAAAGGAGCTTGGTGATGTAGAGCAGCTTTGCAACAAAGAGGTTCTAAGGGCAATGCCTGTAGAAACAATGGAAATGCCTATTGACGAGGCAAAGAAAATGGGTGCAATGGCACTCTTTGGTGAAAAGTACGGCGATGTTGTTCGTGTTGTAAAGGCAGGAGATTTCTCTACAGAGCTTTGCGGCGGTACGCATGTGTCCAATACCGGTCAAATCGGCGTTATTAAAATATTGTCTGAGTCATCTGTTGCTTCCGGCGTAAGAAGAATAGAAGCTGTAACAGGTACAAACGCAATTAAGGAGTATAACACAATGCTGTTCACCTGTGCTGCTGTTGCCGAGACACTAAAGATAAATAACCCTTATGAAATTTTGCAGGGTGCAAAGCATATTGCGAAGCAATTAAAGGAAAAGGACGCTGAAATTACAGCACTTAAAAATAAGCTTGCGGCAAGCGAGATTGACAGTGTAATGGCTAACCCTGTTCAGGTGGGCGAGTTTAAGGTAATGACAACAAAGCTTGCCGGTGCTGACGCAGATGTAATGCGTAATATTTGTTCAAGTATTATTGACAGAGAGCCAAATGCAGTGTTTGTTGTTGCCGGAATTTCAGACGGCAAGGCTACCATTGCTTGTGCCTGCGGTGAACAGGCACGCAAAAACGGTGCAATGGCAGGCAAAATTGTTAAGGCTGTTGCACAGCTTGCGGGCGGCAACGGCGGCGGCAAGCCGGATATTGCAATGGCAGGTGCAAAGGATTTAAGCAAAATTGACAGTGCTCTTTCTCAGACAGCAGCAATAGTTGAGGCTTTATAATAAAGATTTTTGTAATTCTACAGTACAACTGCATAAATATATAAGCGTGCAGTTGTGCTGTAGTTGAAAATTGAATTAACGAATAGAAAAAAATTCATTTTTCCTGAAAAAGTTATTCAAAATATCTAGCTTTTTTTAGAGAAAAAGTGTATAATAAGCAAGTATAGCAGGTTTAGCTTGTGGTGGTGTCTGCCACTGCACTTTACTGCCTTAAATTGCAAAAGTGAAAAAATTCAGAGAGTAGTTTAGTACCGTAAAATTTTTTCAAGAAATCTAAGGTTGTGGATATATGGGTATTTTACAAAAAGCAATTTCCTTAGCTAAGGAGCGTAACCTTGATATTTGTCTTGCTTCTACTACAGGCAACACTGCAAGGTCTGCACTTAATATTATAAGTGAAATTAATTATACCGGCAGATTGGTGGTAGTGCGTAACGCTTTTGGCTCACCTCAGGCGGGCGAAAATAAAATGTCTGCTGAAACCTACGACTATCTGTGTAAGAACGGTGCATATGTTGTAACGGCAGGTCATGCATTAAGCGGCTGTGAGCGTGGAATTTCAAAGAAATATTCCGGAGTATATCCGGCACAGATAATTGCAGACGCTTTGCGTATGCTTGGGCAGGGCGTGAAGGTCTGTGTTGAAATATCCCTCATGGCAAATGACGCAGGACTGCTTCGGTACGGCGAGCCTGTAGTATGCATTGGTGGCAGCGGAAAGGGTGCGGACACTGTCTGCATTATTACTCCGGCGTATTCGTCGTCGGTGCTTGAAACTAAAATAAATGAAATTATTGAAAAGCCTGACTTATACTAAGGCTGTTAAAAGGAGAATAATATATGGAAAAGAAAAATCTTGATTGGGCAAATATCGGCTTTGGTTACAGAAAAACCGACAAAAGATATGTAGCTAATTTTAAAGACGGTAAGTGGGACAACGGTGCACTTATTGACGATGATATGATTACAATGAGCGAATGTGCCTGTGTATTGCAGTATGCACAAACCTGCTTCGAGGGACTAAAGGCCTATACAACAGAGGATGGCAAGATTGTCTGCTTCCGTCCTGACCTAAACGCACAGCGTATGTCTGATACCTGCAAAAGACTTGAAATGCCACAGCTGAGCGTTGAACAGTTTGTTGAGGGCGTAAAGGCAGTTGTAAAGGCTAACGAGGCATATGTACCTCCGTTTGGTTCAGGTGCAACACTTTACATAAGACCTTATATGTTTGGCATTAACCCTGTAATAGGCGTAAAGCCGGCTTCGGAGTATCAGTTTAGAATATTCTCTACACCGGTAGGACCTTATTTCAAGGGCGACGCTAAGCCTATTACAATTAAGGTAAGCGACTTTGACAGAGCCGCACCGCACGGCACAGGACATGTTAAGGCCGGCTTGAACTATGCTATGAGCCTGCATGCTATTGTTACGGCACACGCAGAGGGCTACGACGAAAACCTTTACCTTGACCCTGCAACAAGAACAAAGGTTGAGGAAACAGGCGGTGCTAACTTTATTTTCGTTACAAAGGATAATAAGATTGTTACACCTAAGTCAGACAGTATACTTCCTTCAATTACAAGACGCTCACTTATGACAGTTGCCAAGGATTATTTGGGACTTGAGGTTGAGCAAAGAGAGGTATATCTTGATGAGCTAAAGGATTTTGCGGAATGCTGCCTGTGCGGTACAGCTGCCGTAGTTACACCTGTTGGCAAGATTGTTGACCACGGTAAGGATATTTGCTTCCCAAGCGGTATGGAAAAAATGGGGCCTATTACAAAGAAGCTGTATGACACGCTTACAGGTATTCAAATGTGCAAAATTGAAGCACCGGAAGGCTGGATTTGCGAAATTAAATAATTTGAATTTTATTAATTTTGCCGGCTAGATAAAGTTAGTTTAGCTAATATGGTAATTGTGGTATGTCCGCAATTACCATATTTAATAAACAGGAGGTATGGCGGTGGCGTTTTTCTCAATGATGCTTGTGTTTGGTGCAGCTGCACTTGTAATACTGGCATTGATGGTGCTTTTGTTTATTGCAGGAGCTCTTTTATTAATTTTAGGTATAATTTTTAAGGTGCGTGCAAAAAGCCGCAGCAAAATCTACCCGGTGGTGCTTATAACCGTTGGCTCTGTAATTTTAGGGCTTTTACTGCTTTTTGTGGTATTTTTAGTATTGCTTGGCAACGGCGTTATTTAGCTGTGAGCGGCGTTGTTGCCGGACAAATACCGAAGGCGATAGGTTGTACATATTAGGCGTGTTTATATGTATGTTTAGTTTTGAGTTTAAGGTTTTGTGTTAAATACAGCTTATTAAATAAAATACAGGCTGTATAAATTGAATGTAAAAGGTGTTTTTATGAGAAGGTTTGAAAAATCCCACAAGCTTGATAATGTTTGTTATGATATTCGTGGGCCTGTTATGGACGAGGCTAACAGAATGATAGCTCAGGGTACGGAAATATTAAAGCTGAATATCGGCAACCCTGCCGTGTTCGATTTTAGAGCACCGCAGGCGTTGGTTGACAAAATGTCAGAAAGCCTTGTTCATACAGAGGGCTATTCTGATTCTAAGGGTATATTTGCAGCCAGACACGCTATTGTAGAGTATTACAAAAGCAAGGGTGTTGAGGGTGTAACTGAAAATGATGTTTACACAGGCAACGGCGTAAGCGAGCTTATTACATTGTCTATGCAGGGCTTGCTTAACAACGGTGACGAAATGCTTGTGCCTGCACCCGATTACCCGCTGTGGACTGCCTCTGTAACACTGGCAGGGGGTAAGGCTGTGCATTATATTTGTGACGAAGGCTCTAACTGGTACCCTGATATTGACGATATGAGAAGCAAAATTACAAGCAAAACAAAGGGCATTGTTGTTATAAATCCTAACAATCCTACGGGTGCGTTGTACCCTGTAGAAATACTTCAAAAAATCGTTGATCTTGCAAGAGAGTTTAATCTAATTATTTTTGCAGATGAAATTTACGACAGGCTTGTGCTTGACGGTAAAAAGCATACTGCTCTTGCGTCCTTGGCACCTGATTTAATGGTTATCAGCTTTAACGGACTGTCAAAGTCCCACCTTATAGCCGGCTACCGCTGTGGCTGGATGTGCCTGTGCGGCAACAAAAAGGGCTGCGAGGGCTATATAGAGGGCTTGAATTTGCTTTCTTCAATGAGGCTCTGCTCAAATGTTCCGGCACAGTCTGTTATCGAGCTGTCACTTAATCATACGGAGGAAACCGAAAAATTACTACTGTCAGGCGGACGAGTTCGTCAGCAGAGGGATTTTATTTATAAGGCTATAAACGATATACCGGGACTGTCATCAACAAAGCCGGAGGCGGCTTTCTACATTTTCCCTAAGATAGATGTTAAGAGGTTTAATGTAACAGATGATGAAAAAATGGTATTGGATATTCTGAGAGAAAAGCACATTTTGCTTACGCACGGCGGCGGATTCCATTGGGAACAGCCTGACCACTTTAGAATTGTTTATCTTCCAAGTGTTGAGAATTTGGAAAGGGCAACAAGCCAGCTGGCAGAGTTCTTTGCTGACTACAAGCAAAATTAATTTTCGCTTTATTGCAAAATTTTATATAGCTGTGTAAAAATGGGCTGTACTCGATTTTCTGAGTACAGCCCACAGCTTATATATCATATGTTTTATGTGCTTGTTTCGGGGGTGTATTTATGCTTTAACCGTTTATTTGTTTTCTACCACACTGTAATTTACCCTGTGCAGCTGCTTTTTGTCAATTTTATATACCTTGTCTGAAATATCAAGGGCGTTTAGCTTGTGGGTTACAAAAATTATTGTTTTGTTTTTAAAGTGGGTTTGAATGTTATGCAGCAGGCGGCCTTCTGTTTCTTCGTCCAGTGCAGATGTAACCTCGTCAAACAGCAGAACAGGGGCGTCCTTTATAAGGGCACGGGCAATTGCAATACGCTGTATTTGTCCCTCAGAAAAGCCATTTCCGCTTTCGCCTATTTGCGAGTTTATTCCCTGTGGCAGCTTACTTACAAAGTCATAGGCACATGAGAGCTTCAACGCAGTTATAATCTCCTCGTCGGTTGCGTCCTTTTTTATAAGGCGAAGGTTTTCTGCCACTGTGCCGCTTATTATGGTGTTGCCTTGGGGTACATAGGCTATTAATTCACGGGTGCTTGGGCCGGCTTTAATTGTTTCATTATTATTGCCTTTAAATGTTATTTCACCCTCGGTAGGCTCTAAAAGTCCCAGCAAAAGCCTGAAAAATGTTGTTTTGCCAATGCCAGAGCCGCCGATGATTGCTATTGTTTCACCTATGCCGGCCGAAAAGCCTGCGTTTTTAAGCACTCTTTCGCTTGGCTTGTCGCTGTAGCTAAAGCTAAGGCTGCTGCAGTTAATTGAAACGCCGCTTTTAAAATTGCTGTTTATAAATTTCTTTTCCTCCGCTGTAGGAGTTGATTTTTCCTCAGGCAGATTTTCCAGTGAAATAATTCTTGCCGCCGAGGTGCCTAAATTAATTGTTGTGGGTATAACGCTTAAAATTGAGTTAAAAGAGTTGGAAAGGGTAAGGGTAAGCTGCAGAAACATAACCATAGTGCCATATGTTATAAAGCCCTCCCACAGCCTGTATATGCCCCAGGCATATGAAACAAAGGTTACTGTTATGCCTACAAGCCCCATAATTATATTCATTAATACGGTAACCTTGTTGTAGTTAAGGCTTTCTTCCTTGTATTCCTGCTGCTTTTTTATTAGCCGCTTGTTAATAACATCGGATATTCCAAAGGATTTAATATATTGCAGATTTTGAAAGGAGTCCTCCTGGTAGGACATAATATCCGCACTTAGCTCCTTTACCTTTAGGCTGTGGTTATGCATTTTTCGTATCATAAATCTTGAAAGCAGGGCAGATACCGGTGCAGACATTAGTGCTATTGCCGCCATTATAGGGTCGTTCATTACAATAAGCACAAAGGTGTATATAAATTTTGCGGCAAAGGTAATTACCGTAGGCCACCAGCTTACAGCGCCGCTTGCTATCAATGAAGCATCGCTGTTTATTCTGTTTATAAGGTCGCCCTTGCGGTATTCACGCAGGCTTTCCCACTGTGCGTTAAATATTGTGCCGTATACTTGAAGCTGAAGCTCATTTTGAATTTTTACATTTACCTTGGTGGTAATTCTTGAGGTTATGGCTGACAAAAAAATACTTCCCAGCAGCATGGCCACAGCCGCCAGCACAACAAGCATTATGCTTTGGTTAAGGGTGCCTGTTACTATGTCGATTACATATTTTAAGCATAAGCTTGTGGTCAGTGAAAAAACAGTGCCTATTACAGAAAGCACAGTAACCGCAAAAATTTCTTTTTTGTAGCACCGGCTTAGGCTAAACAGCCATAAAAGCTCGTCCTTTAGACTTATAAGCTTTTGTGATTTTTCTTTAATAAGTTTAAAAACCATAGGGAACAGCTCCTAAATATGTATATTTCTAATTTACAAAACAAAAGGTCTTTTTGAAAAATCATATATAAGAAATTATAACATAAAAATTATTTTTTTAACATATACCCGCTGTATATTGATTATTTTTGTTTGATAATGTAAAATAATAGTGTGTATACAGGCCGTAAAGGGCACTGTGTAAATAGTCAGAAAGGTAAGGTGGGCGGCTTGAACAAGGATTATTTGCTTAGAGAAGCGGCAGGGGAGTATCTGCTGATTCCTCTGATTGATGGGCAGTCCCAGTTTAATTCCATTATAAAAATGAATGAAACAGGTGCTTTTATCTGGAAGGGCCTTGAAAAGGGACATACGGCTGAAAAAATTGCCGCAGATATGGCACAGGAATATAATGTTGAGCCTAAGCAGGCTGAATGTGATGTTCGGGAATATATAGATTACTTGAGAGAAAAAAATATTTTATAAAGCAGGTATGGATTATGGATAAAATTATGCAGGAAACAAAGCAGGTTGTAACAGAGCTGTTGGAGTGCGCTAAGCTAAAGCCGGGAGATATATGCGTTATAGGCTGTTCTACAAGCGAGGTTACAGGAAAAAATCCGGGTACTAATTCTACACCGGAGCTTGCAGAGGAAATGTTTCAGGTTATTTATAAGGAGCTGCAGGCTAAGGGCATTAACATTGCCGCACAGTGCTGTGAGCATTTAAACAGAGCTATTGTACTCGAGGCATCTGTAGCCGAGAAATACGGCTTGGAGCCGGTAAATGTTATTCCTCAGCCGAAGGCAGGAGGTTCTTTTGCTACAGCAACATATAAAGGGCTAAACAGCCCTGTGGTGGTTGAAAAAGTAAGAGCACACGCCGGTATAGATATTGGCGGTGTGCTTATAGGTATGCACCTAAGGGAAACGGCTGTGCCTGTACCGCTTAAACAGCGTACAATAGGCGAGGCAAGAATAATTGCAGCCAGAACACGCCCTAAGTTTGTAGGCGGCGGCCGTGCGGTTTATGATGAGTCGTTAATGTAAGGAGAGCATTTATGAGCGAGATTATACAGTCAGGGGAGCATGACTATAAAGCGGAATATCTTGAGCTTTTTGAAAAATATGTAAATCGTCCGGGAAAGGACAGGCTTTTAGACTGGATGGGAAAAACCGACTTTTTTACTGCTCCGGCAAGCACAAAGTACCACTGTGCCTGCCCGCAGGGGCTGGTTATGCACAGTGTAAGTGTTTTTAATGTTATGATGGAAAAGCATTTTGACGAGGAAACCGACAGTGTGGAAAGCTTTGCGGTGTCGGCACTTTTGCACGACCTTTGCAAGGCAAACTTTTACAAGGTGTCTGCAAGAAATGTGAAGAATAACGAAACAGGTCAGTGGGAGAAGGTGCCGTTTTATCAAATAGAGGACGCTTTCCCTTACGGACACGGCGAAAAGTCGGTATTTTTAGTTGAAAGATTTATGAGGCTTAAAATTGACGAGGCTATGGCTATACGCTGGCATATGGGAGGCTTTGAGGATGCCGCCGGCTATTCAATGAGCCAGGCATACGAAAAATTTCCGCTGGCTGTAAAGCTCCACCTGGCAGACCTGGAGTCTACATATTTGCGTGAAAAGCATACATCGGTTATACGCAACAGATAATAATAAAAATATTTTAATTTTACAATACCCATTTAATTGCATAAATTTGCAGAGGCTAAGTATGTTGCTCTGTAAGCTTTGGTGATTATTTGGGTATTTTTAGGAATTGTGACAATGAACAATACTTATATATTTAATTCTTTGCAAATAGACAATGCTGAGAAATTCCAAAAATACTACAGCTGTATGTCCGACTACAGAAGGTCTAAAATTGACAGAATGAAAATGGAAAAGGACAAGCTGCTTTCACTGTCTGCCGGAATATTGCTTGACAGCTGTTTAAAAAAGCTGGGACTATGTGAAAGGTCTATGGAGTATGCCCTTGGCAAAAACGAAAAGCCTTTTTTTACAAATGTACAGGGTATTTATTTTAATATTTCTCACAGCGGAGCCTACGCTGTTTGCAGCTTTTCTGAAAATGAAATTGGCTGTGACATTGAGAAAATAGAGTCTGCCGACATAAGAATTGCAGAAAGATTTTTTACTGAGGGTGAATACAGCTATGTGCTTGCCGGTGAAAATGAAAGGGAGAGAAGCTACCGCTTTATACGACTGTGGACTCTTAAGGAAAGCTGCCTTAAATACAAGGGCACAGGGCTTGGCGGAGGGCTTAGCTCTTTTGAAATCGGCTTTATCGACAACAAACCTGTTATTCTGAATAATGAGGAGGAGCTGTACCTAAAGGAGTACGGGGCAGACGGCTGCTGCGTTAGCGTAGCCTGCGGCAGCAACAGCTTTAGCAGCAGCCTTGTGGAGGTGCGGCTGTAAAATATAATGGTGCTTTTTTCGATAACTAAACAAATGTTGTAGGGATATACCACAAATTACAGACTGCCGCAAGCATAATCTGTAGGTTGTAATATTGACATTTGTTGAAAAAAGATTAAAATATATGTATTATGGAATTTGTGTGAAAAATAAAAAAGAAAAGGTAATATTAGTTTTTTTGTTAGACAGGTGGTAATACTTTGTTTCAAATTATTAAAGAGCATAAGGGCTTTTGGGGGCAAATAATAAGGCTTGCCAAAAATGAGCTTATAAAAACATACAAAGGTGCGGTAATAGGCCCTATGTGGGCTGTTGTAAAACCGTCCTTTACACTGTTTGTATATTGGTTTGCGTTTGCACTCGGCTTTAAAAAGGCAGGCGATGTTGATGTTATTATAAACGGCTCAACGGTGGTATTTGACAGATTTATTTTTATGCTGGTAGGCTTTATTCCTTGGTTTTTTATAAATGACAGCATAATACACGGAATGAAATCAATCAGAGTGAACAGGCACTTTGTAACCAAAATATCGTTCCCTGTTTCTACTATTATGACCTATACACTGCTTTCAAAGCTGTATGTACAGTTTTTGCTGTGTGCTATAATGCTTGTTATTGTGGGAATGGCAGTAGGGCTAAGTGCTTATGCCTTTCAGCTGTTATTAATATTGCCTGTTATGTTTTTGTTCTTCCTGTTTCTGTCATGGAGCACTGCACCTATGGGTGCCTTCAGTATGGACTTTGACAATATGGTAATGTCTATTATGTCGGGTATATTCTGGCTGTCAGGCGTTATTTACAATTCATACGATATGGGCAACAAGGCGTTAAATACGGTTATGCTGTTTAACCCTATTAACTTCTTTGCCAACAGCTATCGAAAGGCTGTTCTTTATGACCAGTTTATATGGAATGACCCGTTAGAGCTTGGAATATTTTTGGGTGAATTTCTGCTTGTGTTTATATTGGGTGCGTACAATTATAACCGTTTACGCAAAAGAATTCCCGATGTATTGTAATAGGTGGCAAATATGGAAGATAATAAAAGTATGATACGCTTTGACCATGTGTCAAAGGAATATATGTTGTTTAAAAATGACAGACAAAGGTTTAAGTCGCTGTTTTTTAAGCCTAAAAATGTTAAGCTTCATAAGGCACTTGATGATGTTTCCCTTGAGATTTTTGAGGGAGAAAGCGTGGGCATTATAGGCGACAACGGTGCGGGCAAATCTACACTGCTGAAAATGATAACGGGCGTTGCTTTTCCCGACAGCGGCGTTGTTACGGTAAACGGAACGGTTGCGGCCTTGCTTGAGCTGACGGCAGGCTTTGCCCTGGAAATGACAGGCAGAGAAAATATATTTTTGCGTGGCTATACCTTGGGGCTAAAGGATGCTTATATAAAGGAAATCGAGCCTAAAATTGTTGATTTTGCAGAGCTGGGGGATTATATTGACCAGCCTGTAAGAACATACTCAAGCGGTATGAAAATGCGTTTGGGCTTTGCAATAAATGTTAATATAGATCCTGATATTCTTGTTATTGACGAGGCCTTAAGCGTTGGTGACGCTTCATTTAAAAAGAAGTGCAAAAACAGAATTGCCGAAATTATTAAAGAGGGTACAACAGTTCTTTTTGTAAGCCACTCAAAGGACAGCGTAAAAGAAATGTGTACAAGGGCAGTTTTTTTAAAAAAAGGCAGAATTATTTTTTCCGGCTCTGTAAACGAAGCCTTTGAGCATTATGAGGCTGACAAGAAAATGGAAGCCGAAAAAAAGAAAAAAGCGAAGAAATAATATTTAATATATAAATACAGCCCTAACAATAGGGCTTATAAATGTGGAAAGGTAAGTGAAGTATATATGGTAACTGCAGTTGTATTTGCCGGCGGCGTTGGTGCCAGAATGAAGTCGGTTGAAATACCAAAGCAATTTTTAGAGGTTGACGGAAAGCCAATTATTATAAGAACATTGGAGAATTTCCAGTATCATTCCGAAGTAGACAACATTGTTATCTCTTGCTTGGCAGATTGGATAGACACTCTTTGGGAAAAAATAAGGAAGTACAACATTACTAAGGTGCTGAAGGTGGTACCGGGCGGTGCAAACGGTCACGGCTCTATTCATAACGGACTTGTTGCGGCACGGGAGTACGCAAAAAATGACGATGATATTGTTTTAATTTGCGACGGTGTAAGGCCGCTGCTGTCTGAGGAGCTTATTACAAATTGCATAGCTACTGCCAAAAAGTATGAAACGGCTGTTCCTGTTACCAAGAGCATTGACTCAGTTTTGGAAAGCAAGGACGGAGAAACCTGTAACCACAGCTTACCAAGGGGAGAAATGTTTATAACACAGGCACCGCAGGGCTACACAATGAGAAAAATTATGTGGGCACACGACGAAGCAGAGAAGCGTGGCATAACAAATCCTATATCCAGCTCTGAGCTGCTTATTGAACTGGGTGAAAAGGTTCAGATATTTATTGGCGACCGTGACAATATCAAGGTTACTACTCCTGAGGATATGAGATTCTTAAGAGCCTATTATTACTACAGAAGATATGAAAACTTTGCAAGAGAGGAATTGGCATATGGACTGTAAAATTAATACTCTTATTCATGAGTATATATATAATGATATTTTGTCGGTAGCCGAGGCTGAGCTTCCTTGGGAAAAAATGAAGAATAAAACAATACTTCTTACAGGTGCTGCAGGCTTTATAGGCTACTATCTGACAATGGCTATGCTAATCAGAAACGACCTTTACGGCGACAATATTAAGGTGCTTGCACTGGTGCGAAACGGAGAAAAGGCTAAAAAGCGTTTTGGCGACGCACTAAACAGAAGTGACATTACGCTGCTGGTTCAGGATGTGTGCAGTGAAATTAAAACCGAAGAAAAGGCTGACTATGTTATTCATGCCGCAAGCCAGGCAAGCGCTTATTTCTTTGAAAATGACCCTGTAGGAACAATAGACGCTAACCTTACAGGTACTTACAAGGTTTTGGAGTATGCAAAGGCATGCGGTGCTGTAACGCTGTTTGTTTCCAGCTTGAAAATATACGGTGCTTTGCACACCGGCAAAATGAAAATAGAAGAAACCGACATTGGCTATATTGACCATACATCATACAAAAACTGCTATGCACAGGGCAAAAGAGCCTCTGAAACACTGTGTGCCTCTTTCCATAAGCAGTATGGCTTAAGCATAAAAATAGCAAGACCAAGCTATATTTACGGCCCGTCCAGTCTTAATGACGACAGAGTGTGGGCACAGTTTATTGCCAATATTGTACGCAACCAAAGTATTTTGCTTAAAAGTGCAGGCGCACCTTACCGTTCGTTCTGCTATGTAACAGACACCGCAACTGCACTTTTGAAGATTTTGCTTGACGGAAAGGATATTTATCCATACAACATTTCTGCCGAGCATTCTAATGTAACTATCAGAAACTTTGCGAAAGCAGCTGTTGAAGCGTTTCCGGAAAGAAATCTTTCTTTGTCCTTTGCAAACAAGGAGGACGAAAAGGAGCCTGAAATTTCATATATTAACGCAACACCTGAAATTCTTGACAGCACAAGGCTTAATGAGCTTGGCTGGACGGCAAGGGTAGACCTTACCGACGGCATCAGGCGTGCCGTTAAAATTGTGGAATTGCAAAATAGTTAATATACGGAGAGGCTATGGAACTTAGTAAAGTACTGGGGCAGTTTGAGCTTGACTGGGCGTACCATTTGGCTGCCCACAGTAAAGATGACTACCCTTTTGAAAAACTTAAAAATAAGACTGTATATATTTCCGGCTGTCAGGATTTTTTTTCTAAGGCTGTTTTATATTGCTTCTTTGGATTAAACGACCTGCATAAGCTGAATATAAGAATTTCTCTTATTGCAAAAAGCACATCGGCTTTAAACGGTATTTTTCCGGCACTTTTAAAGCGAGAGGATTTTTCCTTTAGACTGCTGGAGGATTTAAGCGATGTACAGGATAGGGCGGATTATTTTATTTACACAGGCTGCTGCAGCAAGGCAACCGATGGTCTGCCTGAAAGCTTTATTAATGAGGCGTCTGTGTTGGAGAAATGCCTTGAATTTGCCGGCAGGTGTGAAATTGACAGATTTATTTTATTCTCTGACTACCGTGTTTACGGAAAAATTGACCGAGGATATGTAATCTCCGAGGGCGAATACGGCAGTATTGACCTTACAAAGGGCAGTGGATATGACGCAGAGCTTTTGCAGACTCTTGAAGCATTGGTGGCTGTTTACGGAAAAAAATACAGCTTTTCACATATGATTCTGCGTTCGGGCATAATGCTTGGTGCAAAAACAGGATTTGACGAAAATCTGTTTTACGACCTGTTCAGAGCTGTGGCAAAGGGCGAGGATATTGAAATGGTTCGCTCTGTTAAAAAGTATTCGTTTACCTATATAAACGACTTCCTTACTTCAATGTTTTGGAGTATGGTTAAGCTTGCTCCAAACAATGTGTATAATGTTGTCAGCAAGGACTGTACTATGTCTACGGGAATGTTGGCGGCAAAGCTTTTTGACCTTTATCCGGAAAAGTGCAAAATACAGTTAACTGACGCTAAAAAGGACCCGTCCTATGGTGTTGCCATGAACTGCCAAAAGCTGCCGGTGGATGGCTTTGAGCCTGAAATTACAATGGACGAGATTATCCAGCTTATGGTGGAAAGTATGTCTGCCGCAGACGATAAAATGTTTTTGTACCAATACTCCCACGACGGTAAGCTGAAGAATATACAAAGCCTGCTGCTGGGCTATTTGCTGGATGTAGACAGAATATGCAAAAAGCATAACATTAAGTACTTCTTAGGCGGCGGAACACTGCTTGGTGCTATAAGACACCACGGCTTTATTCCGTGGGATGACGATGCGGATATTATGATGCTGAGAGAGGATTATGACAAATTCCTGCAGGTAGCACCTGCCGAAATGCCAAAGGAGCTTTCTCTCCAAACCTCCGACACAGACAAGGGCTGTCATTATCCTTTTGCAAAAATAAGGCTTAACAATACTATGTTTGCCACAAAATACTCAAAGGCTCACAGCAATATGAACAACGGTATGGCGTTTGATATTTTTGCTCATGACGCTACGGCTAATTCAAAGCTGGGCAGAAAGCTGCATTTGCAGTTTACACTGCTTATTCGCTCAATGATATTTAACAGATGGAATAAGCGAAAAATTGACAACGGCCACAAGGTTCAGTCATTTTTGGCAAATATACTTAAGGTTATATTCCCAATACCTGTTTCCGAGTGGATTCAGTATAAAATATTTAAAATGTTCCGTGGAAGAAAGGACAATAAATATTTGTATGACGGAATGGGCAGAAATGTATATAAGGGCGACTTCCCTAAATACTATTTAGATGAGGCTATTGAATGGGATTTTGAGGGCTATAAGCTGCCTGTGCCAAAGGAATATGACAAGTACCTAAGGTATTTGTACGGCGATTATGAGCGTGTTATTTTGCCGTGGGGCAGACAAACCTGCCACGATATTGTAAACCTTGACCTTGGTGAGTTTTGCAGGTTTCAGCTTCCCGAAAACTAAAAATTTAACCTTATAAATGGACAGGTAAATGGACAGGGCAAGGAATGCCGAAATTAGGCATACCGGCTATAATAGAGTTAAAGTAAAAAAGGCATCAGCAAATATTAACCGGCATGGTCTGCGGTAATATTTTTAGCTGTATAGTTTGATATTTAAATTCCCCGAGCAATATGTTTTATAGCATATTTTCGGGGAATTGTTGTTATAACTAATTATTTTTAACTGCTTGCTGGTTTTTTGACAGCTTGAATTTATATCGAAAAATTTGTTACACAAATGTTGCTTTTTATTGGTTGACACTATTTGGATTGTGAAGTAAACTTATGTTGTTAAGCGTGACAAGGGAATAAATAATTATATATTGCTTCTATGCTTTGAGCTTCAAGGAGGAGATTTGGTGAAAAAGATTTTTAAAGTATTTTTAAGTGATATTAAGAAGATTTTCAGCAGACCTTTTGCCGCCATTGTTATGGTTGGTATTCTTATTTTGCCCTCACTGTATGCCTGGGTAAATATTTATGCCTGCTGGGACCCTTATGGAAATACAAAAAATCTAAAGGTAGCCGTTGCAAATGTTGACAAGGGTGCCGATATTTTAGGCGTAAATGTTAGTATTGGCAGCAAGGTAATTGATAATTTAACAAAGAATGATGTAATCAACTGGCAGTTTACAGACAAAGACGCCGCTTTGCAGGGAGTAGAGGACGGCACCTACTATGCAGCTGTAATAATACCGGAGGATTTTACAAAGGATATGACCAGTATCCTGAAAAAGGACATTACAAAGCCAAAGATAGACTATTATGTAAATCAAAAGAAGAATGCAATAGCACCGAAAATTACTGACAAGGTGGCTTCGTCTATTCAGCAGCAAATTGATGAAACCTTTATTTCTACAGTTGCTTCAACACTCAGCAATATTGCCATTGATACTCAAGATGATGTTGACGGAGATGTAATAGACATAGTCAATAATTTAAAGGATACAGTACAAATGGTAGACAAGGATTTGGACAATCTAAAAAATGATGTAAAAACCTTTAAATCCCTAACAACCACATTAAGCTCTTTGGTTGACACTGCAAGAGAGGCTGTACCTAAGGACGCTTTTTCAAATGCTTCAAAGCTTGCCTCTGACACAGCAGACACAGCAAAAGCCGCAAATAATTTTGTAAATGATATAAGCGGAAGTCTTGATACTATTGTAAGTATGGCTGAAAGTGATATGCTGCAAATAAGCAACGATTTTTCACCTGCCATAGCTGCTGCAGACACTGCCAACAACACCGTAGCAGACAGGGTTGATTTGGTTTATAACAAATGTGCTACGCTTAATTCCTATTGCAGCGATATTTTGGCTGTAGTGCAAACCCTTGAGGGCTATTTTCCGGATTTACAGGGGCTAAAGCAAATGGACAGCAAGCTGACCGAGGCAATAGGTGATTTAAGCCTTTTACAGTCAGACCTTTATGACGCCGCTTCTTCACTACGCAGTGCAGGCACGCTGGCTGCGGAAAAGCAGGCAAGCATAGAAAACAGAATTTCTACGCTGAGAGGCTTGTTCTCTGACATTAAGTCTAATTACAGGGTGCAGGTTTCTCCAAAGATAGATACTCTTACAGACAGCTTGTACGATAATCTAAATAGCCTTAGCAGCTTTTTAACTGCTATGGGCGGTGTTGATTGGGACAAAACCCTTAACAGTATGGATAAAAGCCTTACATCTGCGGCAGATACCTTTGACGGCTTAACCGTTACCTTAGACACAGCTCAAACAAAAATTAAAAGCTTGCTAAAGAATATTGAGGACGCCTTGGACTCTGAAGAAATTGATGCAATTAAAAGCCTGATTACAAGAGATCCCGATGAAACGGCTGCGTTTCTGTCTTCGCCGGTAGATTTGCAGACAAACAGCGTTTACGCTATTGAAAACTACGGCTCTGCTATGACGCCGTTCTATACCGTGCTGTGCCTTTGGGTTGGTTCTGTAATTTTGATAGCAATGCTAAAGGTGCAGATAATTGACGCCGAGGAAAGAAAGCTAAGAATGACGCAGTGCTATTTTGGCAGATATTTACTGTTCTTTGCCGCAGGCGTTGTACAGGCGGTAATAGCTTGTCTGGGCGATTTATATGTTTTGGGAATACAGTGTCCGCACCCTGCAGCCTTTGTGTTTGCAGGAGCTTATACAGCCTTTGTATTTACACTGTTTGTTTACACACTGGTTGTTTCCTTTGCAGAAATAGGCAAGGCTATTGCGGTTGTATTTTTGGTTATACAAATTGCCGGTGCAGGCGGTACATTCCCAATAGAAACTACTCCACAGTTTTTTCAGGCGTTAAACCCACTGCTGCCCTTTACAGGTGCAATAAATGCAATGCGTGAGGCAATCGGCGGTATGCACGGCTGTGACTACTGGCTGTATTTGCTGCAGCTGTCTGCCTATATTCCAATTGCCCTTATAATAGGACTTGTATTGAGAAAACCGTTAATTCTGTTAAACCATAAGCTTGAAGGAAGGCTTCATGAAACCGGAATAATGTAACATTAATATTTTACAGCCCCGTTGTTGACTTTACAGCTTCGGGGCTGTATTATATACGAATAAAAAGAGTTATTGTTGGTGATAGTTTTATGAAAAAGACCTTACTATGTTGTTTATTGATACTTACCGTCATTGCGGCGGCGGGCTGCAGCAGTGACGACAGTAATAATGCCACAGGTACAACTGTAAGCTCCGCCACTGAGGCGACAGAACGGCCTACAGGCAAAAGCTACATAGCAAAGCCGAATTTTATAGAGGACAGTGATGTTGACATAAACAACACAGAATCACAGGGCAGGTTCTGCTACAGTCAGCTTTCCGACAAGCAAAAGCTGTATTATGAAAAGCTGCGTACAGCTGTAAAACAGCAGAGAAGTGGCTTGTACTGGAATAATCGTGAATGTACAGCACAGGAGCTTGACGACCTTTTAAATTACATTACATATGATTATCCTGAGTATTTCTGGTTTTCAAAGGAAAATACCGGTGCGGAAACTATAAACGGCAAGCTTGTATTCAGAGTAAAATTCCATTATGAATACGATGCCGATCGGGTTAAGGAGCTGCAGGGCAAGCTGAAAACCGTTACAGATAAGTTTCTAAAGGAAGCTAAAAAGCTGAAAACCGATTACGAAAAATCACTGTATACCTATGAGTATATAATCAACAACACTAAATACAATCAGAAAAACGCAACAGCCGGATACAATAATTTTGCAGAAATGGAAAGCGACAGGGTGCTTGCCTGCTGGAATATTACAGGAGTACTGTTAAACGGCGACGCTGTTTGCCGTGGGTATACACAGGCCTATCAGTATTTAATGAATTTGCAGGGCATAGAGTGTGCTTATGTAGTAGGAAACAGTCACTGCTGGAATTTAACCAAGCTGGACGATGAATGGTATTATACCGATGTTACCTGGGGCGATCCCTTTACAGAGGGAACAGATCCTGAAACAGGTGAGGTTAAATATACAGAGGACGGCATTGACTACAGCTATCTTAATATGACAACAGAGCAGCTTTTAAAGATACATAAGCTTGACCCAAGCTTTAAGCCGAAGCTGCCCGAGTGTACTGCCACAAAGAATTCGCCTGCAGCAATTCACAGTGATAATGCAGAAGAGCAAGCGTAGTATAATTGTAAATATACAGGGCTAAAAGAAATTAAACAGCCCGCTTAAAAACGCAGTGAAAAGCCGCAAATTTTCAAAGAGCTGTACAGTGCTTTGAAAATTTGCGGCTTATGCTTTAAACGGTTAGCAGAAATGTGCTTATAAAAATTAAGAGTCCTCTTTAAATTCGGTAGGCATTGGCAGTCTGGTGTTTTGCTGGGCATATATTGCCTCCATTTTAAGGCTTATCATATTCAGCTCTTCTGAATACTGCTGAAATTTTTTGCTTATTTCTCCGTAGAATTCGTCCTTTAGGGTTTTGTAGTGGAGCTGATGCTCAATGCTTGCCCAACAGTCCATAGTAAGAGTTCTTATTTGCAGCTCTACAGGGTAATATTCTATACCCTTTAGGTAGTGTACAGGTACTACTACAATCATATGGTAGCTGCGGTAGCCGGATTCCTTTGGGCTGCGTATATAGTCGCTTTCCTTTACAACATCAAGGCAGGATTTCAAAGCACGCACAACCTCATAAACATCCTGCTGGTAGTAGGTAATAACTCTTACACCGGCAATGTCGGTTAAATATTCCTTGGCGTATTCAATCTGTGTAGGGTAGCCTCTAAGGGCAAGCTTTTTTATAATACTGTCCAGGGATTTTACTCTGTGTATAATTTGATGAATAGGGTTGTGCCTGTGAAGCTGACCATAATCGGAGTCCAGTGCTTCAAGTCTTATTTTAACAAGCTTAATAGCGTCGTTATAAGGTCTTATGAATTGGTCATATTCCTTAATAAAATGTGCCATTTCCTTTGCGTAATTGTTATCCATTACATATGCTTCCTCTCGATAGTTAAAATGCATAAAAAACAAACTGATTTATTGTATATGTTCTACACATAAAAACTGTTTTGTTCATAATTTATTCATAATTAATTGCTATTATATAAACAGTTCGAAAGAACCTACGAAAGACGTTGTAATGTGTTATCATTACACATAAATTTTTTTCATAATAATAGCCCCGGTAAACCACTGCCGGGGCACTCCTCGTTTTATGGGGATTTTTCATTTTTTATCTGATGATTTTCCATATTTCTGGATTTCATTATTGAGTTCTTCCATGCGGGTATCCAGTTCTGCTACATATCGCGCACATTCTCTTAATTCTTTTGTGATATAGTCAGGTCCGTCTCCCTCAAATTTGTAATGCATCTTATGCTCCAGAGTCGCCCAGAAATCCTGTGCAACTGTGCGGATCTGAATCTCTACTTTGGTATCAATGATACTGTCGGAGAGAAAGACCGGTGTGGTAACCAGCATATGATAACTGCGGTAACCGCTCTTTTTAGGATTTTTCATATAATCACGTCTTGCAAGGATCGTCAGGTCATTTTGTTTGGAAATCATATCTGCGATCAGATAGATATCAGATGTAAAGGAACAGCTGATACGGATTCCTGCGATGTCATTTACATAGCGTACCATGTTCTCGATACTGGATTCATATCCATGTCGTTTCAGTTTTTTTACAATGCTTTCCGGAGTTTTGATTCTGGATTTTACATGTTCGATTGGATTGTATTTATGTCTGTGCTGAAATTCACCGTTTAGAATATCAATCTTTGTTTCTACCTGTTTAAGGGCAGACTGATAGACAAAAATAACTGTCTCCCAGTCATTCAGTTCTTTAAAATCCCTCAAGGGGACAGAATCATAATTCATGTATAATAATATCCTTTCCTGATACAGGCAGTTCCCCGTTGATTTTTGTAATCTCACAGGGGACTTGTTTATAGATTTGCTATAGTTGGTTGATGATATTATTGTAACATATAAATATCTGTTTGTGTGAACTATCTGTATGAAAATTCAGATTTCCATTATTAAAGTGATTGTGTTATAATGTTTGAAAATAGCTGACATAATATACTCTATTTGTAACTGTTCAGTATCCTGTAACAGATGGAGAAGAGTTACATTTATTCCAGGTAAAGGAGAAAACAGATAATGGCT
>OGOP01000403.1_pt1 | contig 40698 bp, 38 predicted proteins | sample 1552591 | NCBI WGS metagenome assembly OGOP01 (sample SAMEA2580120, study PRJEB22360) | human gut metagenome | biome: human gut; feature: human-associated habitat; material: faeces | place: Denmark | collected 2008/2010 | reverse complement strand
TGTTTCCTGTGGCTCGTATTATAAATGAATACGGTTGGAGATTGGATGAGATCAATTTTATTCCACCGTGCTTGTTTATTTCATCGCACCCTGAATACAAGAAACATCTTACTTTTTTTGAGAACATATTAAAAGTATCAAATAGACAACTATTAGATAGTACCAACTCTGACTGTAAAACAGCAATCAGTATATTCTGGCCCATTGTTGAACAACTCAAAATTATTATAGACAAAGATGTTGAATTAATGACACCAATGATGTTGCTTGGTAATATTCAAAAATTCATTAGTGGTTTCCTTTGCGCTTGTACTTTAGATGAGGGCTTGAATTTAATGGAAGCTGATACATATAGAAATTTTGTTGACGCTCAATTCAATTATAAAGAAGTAAATAGTCGTATTAAAGAAGGTTTAAGTTTATGTAATGCAATATGTGAGAAAGTTGGAAAATTTAAGGACTTCACACATGTTGAAGAAAAAATAGAAGCTCCAACTATATCAAATGCCAATTTGTTTAAGAAATGTACAAATAGCAAAGTACGAATACCGGTAGAGAACAATACACCTGGAGCTACAATATTCTATACAATTGATGGCAGTGAACCCACCAGCTCTTCTAACACCGGAAATACGATTGTTTTTGCGAGTGGTTTTGTTGGTGGTCGTGATAAAGAGGAAGATGATAAATATGTAGTTGTTAAAGTTAAGGCCGTATTAAATGGTATAAGCAGTATAACAAATACATATAAGATAAGACTTCAAAAAGACGTAAAACATTGGATTGAAATATAACAATGGCTTTCGTTAATACTCCTATCGAATTCATTAATAACGAATCATCCGTTTTTCTTAATCGAGAAATAGATGATAAGAAATTAATGCTAGATAATTTAGTTGAGTTGATTGTATTCACTCCTAAAGGTAGCTTTTCTGCAGACCCAGATTTTGGTTTTGAATATTGGAACCATGAATATTCTAATATTCATTATAGGGATTTCAATAACAACCATACCGGTATGGGAGGATATGGATTATACAATGATGTAACACGAAAAGAATGTCAGGAAAGTATAAAAAAGAGTTTGGAAACATATGAACCTCAATTAAAACATGTGGATGTGTTTATTGAATTAAATTCTATAGACGAAGGCAAACAACATAAGACAAAAAAAGTATTTTCAAAATATGAAGTTTCTGTAAGAGTTACAGGGGTTCTTGATGATGGTTTAGGAATGGTTAAAAAATATGAGAAAAGAGTCATGTTCTTTATGGAGCCTACTGTCAAAAAAATAACCATTTAATATATGGACATCGAATTAGAAAAAAACATCAACGCTGCTGTAGAATATCTTAAAGAGATATCAAATGAAAAATTGGATTTTAGATTAATGGATCCAATTGCCAAAATGATGCTTGTATCATTATTGCATGAAAGTCAAAAAATAAAAGATTATGTTGACGGAATTGGGGAAAGAATCATTGAAAGATTCTGTGAAGATTTTATACCAAGACGCGAAATAGAGGCAATGCCAGCATTATCTGTTATCGAAGCTAAGTTTAAGCCTAAAAAAGATTCAGAGACAATAATAATTGGAAATAACGCTTCTTTTGTATATAAAATAGGAGATAGTAAAAATCAGATTAACTATATTCCCATATTCAACACGTTATGCATCCCATATCAGAATTTATATATACTTAACCCACAAAAGCTATGTGTTGGAGACAAAGTCTATGATATTATCATGGACAAGCCTAATTGTATTTGGATAGGAATCAATACCAAAGCAGAAATAGACAGTTTAAAAGGACTGTCGTTGATAATTGAAGGAACAAATGGAATCTTACCTGAACACATCTTTGTTGGCTCGGAGGACTATGAATTAGAATACTCGGACATGACAAAGATGGAAAATATTGAAATGGTGGAACCTTTTGATTCCCAACAATCATCTGGCCAATTCTTTTCAATTATTGAAAATTGGAAAGATACTTTAACGAATATGGTAAATCAGTCTCTTATTTTTATAACTGATGAAACTAAAGATAGGGATATATTTAAGCAACGAGCATATCCTAAAATTTTCGAAAAATGGGTGGAAGAGGATGGACTAAATTCCTTTGATGAATCAACTATATGGTTGAAACTGGAATTTCAAAACGATTATATAATTCCTGAAAATATCTCGATAAAAATTAATGTGATGCCAATCACCAATATAGATATAAACAATGTTACGTTAACTCAGATATCACCTATAGCAAAACTCCAAAAACAAGACAATTCTTTCTTTTTACAAATAATAGAAACTTCAAATACTGCAAACAAGCAAGGTTTCAACATGTCTAAAGACGATATAATTGTTAGAGACTTCGATGCATCATGCTATCACGAAGGTAATTTATATAGAGACATAAGAACAATTTATAATCACTTTATCGATGATTATTATGCTTTTATCGAATTTAATGGAATAAAAGATGGTGAAACTATAAAACAACTACGAGATTTAATAAATAAAATAGGAAAGAGCGTTGGTACACACAATTCAAAATATAGTTTTGATAGTGGTACTTATGTAATGAAAAACATGAACCAATATCCACAATCTTCTTCTATCAAAGTATCTTTCACATCAACATTAGGGAAATTGGGAAATACCCCTATATTAGGAGAGACTATGGAAAATAAAAAGTTACCATCCATAGAAAAAGAGCTTCCAATAATTGTTTCCGGTATGGGAGGAACTGATAAAGCAAACGTCGATGAAAGATACGAAAATTTGAGATACTATACCTTGACAAATGATCGTCTTTATACTAAAAAAGATATTGAAGCTCTTATACGAAAAGAAATCATTACAGAATTTGGTAAAGAAGAATTTAAACGAATCTTCATAGAACTAAAGATAGAGGGAGCAGCCGGTGAAACAAAACTCCAGCGAGGATTGTATATTACCATCAAATTTAAGGATAAAAAGAATTTTGAGAAGGCCGTTAATACCTCATTGAAGAATAGAATATACCAAAAGATTATTAATCGTTCTTGTATATCTATGCCAATAAACATATCTATAATGAATTTTGATAATTGATTATGCCCAAAGTTCCTTCTAGCATATTAAAGATGTTAATTGACTTGCCAGAACAGCAAGTAGATATTGTATGTAGGAATCTTAAAATAACGGAGACTACAGAGTTTAAGAAATATCTTTCAAATAATATTACAGCAAACAAATCATGTAAGGACTTCTTAATTAAGGAACTGTCATCGTCAAATACAACTACTATACAAGCAATATATAGTAAAATTGAAGGGTTTCTTTTTATTGGTGGATGTGCTCCAGGTGTTGGTATAGCTTTTAATATTGTAGATGCCTGTTTCTGTTTTGCTCTTGGTAATATGTTCGGTTGTTTTGTTGCTATCATATCTTGTTTCCCAATACCAGGATTTAAAGTAGCAGGGAAAGGTCTTGAAAAAATTTTAGTAGCACTTTTGAGAAAAATATCACCAACAAAATTATCAAAATTCACAAAAGAGCTTATTAAGAAATTAAAAAACTTTTATGGTCCTGGAATTGAAAATAGTGGAATGATTAATAAGGCATTGCAAACCATTAGAATTCAATTAGAAGAAATAATAATAGGTTTGAGAAATCCTTTTGCTGAAGAAATTATAAGGTTCTTTGCAAAAATTGTAGATACATTACCACCTAAATTATCCAATAATATTCAAAAGGGTGTATCTCAATCATATTCTATGTCATATAAACAAACAAATTTATTAAAAATAACAGAACGCAGTATTAAATAAACGAGATATTTAATGAAATTACTATTAACTATATGTATATCTTTTATTATGACTGTAGTACATGCACAGTCATCAGCAGATATTAAATTATATATATTAAATTTCAAAGATATTGCATTAGAGCATGAAAGGAAGTATGGAATACCTGCATCTATAACCTTAGCACAAGGAATTCTTGAATCTGGAGCAGGAAAAAGTATGCTAACGGTTCATGCAAATAATCATTTTGGGATAAAAGCAGGTAGCAGTTGGAGGGGTAGCATTTACTTAGCCTGGGATGATGAAATTCATAAAAGCAAATTTAGAAAATATTCTTCTGCTAAGGAATCATTTGAGGACCATGCAAAAGTTCTTAAAGGTAATAGATATAGTTCTTTATTTGCTAAAAGTATATATGATTATCGTGCGTGGGCTTATGGATTACAAAAGGCTGGATATGCAACAGCTTCCAATTATGCTAAAGCCTTAATTGGCTATATAGATGCATATAAATTGTACTCTATTAATGGAGGAGTAAAATTGAAACCTGGTAAAACGATTACCATTACAAAATATATGACAAAAGAACAACCTGTATTTGATGCAGATTGTCTAATTGAAGATGAAGTACAAACAGAAGAGGAAGAATTTATTAAAAAAACAATAAATAAGTATGTCGTTGAAATAAACGATGTTAGATGTACATTGTTATATCCAGGCGAATCCATTACGTCAATCTCGATGAAATATGATATTCCTAAAAAAAAGATTTTAGAATACAATGAAGTTGTCACTGATGCCAATATTAAAGAAGGAGATATTGTCTTCTTAGAGAAGAAAAAGACTAAATATAACGGTTCACGAGATTATTACAACGTAAAAGAAAATGAAAGTCTATATGAGATATCCCAACTATTTGGAATAAGAATGGCTAATCTTGCAAAAATGAATGGTATTGACCTATTCACTAAATTAAAAGTTGGCAGAAGATTAAAATTGAAATAAGAATGCTGGATTTACAGAAATATGCTGATGGCAATGTCCTATTTGATGGACAGTACAAACTACTTCGCAGACTGAGTGAAGCTGGAGGTACAGCAGACGTATGGTTGGCATTAGCTGTCAAAACTATTGATACATTAGGAGATTATTCAGATGAGGAAAATAGTGTTCCTAATGAAGAATCTGGCATGAAAGTTGCAATTAAAATATATAGGCTTCAAAATATATTAGATATAGAAGGAGAACAGAGATTTAAGGATGAATTCAAGATTGTATATAACTGTCATCATGCCAATCTCCTACCCCCTTCTCACTTTTCCATATTTAAAAATGCCCCATACTTAGTAATGCCGTATTGCAAAGATGGTTCCTCTGAAAAAATGGTAGGAAAAGTGAATGATCCCGAAGTTTTATGGAAATACATTCTTGACGTTGCCTCTGGTTTAAGTTATTTGCATGCTTGTAACCCACCCATAATACACCAAGATATTAAACCTGCAAATGTTTTAATTGACCCTAATGGAAATTACTCAATTACCGATTTTGGTATTAGTGCAAAAAAAGAAACTGGAGGATATAACTACTATGAAGATGCAAATAGCGGAACATTAGTATATATGGCCCCTGAAAGGTTTACAGAAAATGCCGAACCTTTACCAGAAAGTGATATATGGGCATTAGGTGCAACATTATTCGAAATCGTCACAGGGGATGTTCCATTTGGTGATGAGGGAGGATTGGCACAAGATAAAGGGAAAACAATTCCTACTATTGAACAAGAAATTCCTAATGAAATAAAAAGGCTCATCTACTCTTGTTTAGAGAAAGAACCTACCAAACGTCCATCGGCTCAAAAAATAGTCGATTTGATAACAGAAAAGCGACTTAAAAATAATCGTATCAAGTATATAATACCCACTCTTGTTATTTCTTTACTCGCAATCTGTTTAACATTAATATTTATCAACAAAGGAAATATTTCACCATTCGATGAATTATGTAATTCAGGTGACTCTATAATTGTTTCCATTAAAAATGACATTAATAGCAATGACTTTGAAATAAATGATAAGAGTAAATCTAAAGTTGTTCAGGCTGAAGCCTTTTATGGTAAAGCACTTACACTAAAATCAGATAACATAGATAGAACTAATGCCATAGACAACAGGGTTAAAATATTAGAAAATATTATCAATCTATATGCTAGATATAAAGAAGTTTCAGATACAGTAGCAATGACTGCAGACTTAGACATGCCTGAACAAAATGCGATTTATACCCAAAAACAAGATACAATCTCAAGTTTAATAATTAAAAACATTATAAATTTATGACTAAAAGGAACTTACTTTATATGTTGATGATTTTATTTTCATCTCATATAAGTGCACAAACCTGTAAAGAAATGTTTGTGAAAGCAAATTCATATTTTAATGCAGGTAAATATGATGATGCTAAAAACTACTATCAGCAAGTAATAAAATGCGGAGACAAATTCTTCATAAAAGACTGCGAAAGTAAAATTAATTTAATTAATGACATTACTTACAAGGCTAAAAAAACTGCACCATTCGGCCTTTCAAGGAATGAAGTTATAATCCCATATCAAGGTGGTGACGCTGTTGTGACTGTCAATGGAGGAAGTTCATGGAAAATATCCATAAATAGTGATTGGTGTACAATCAAGAAATCAGGAAGTCAAATAATTATCTCAAGTAAGGAAAATACAGAACTTAATGATAGAACAGCAAAAATTCAGGTAACAAGCGGTACACAATTAAGAACAATTATTGTAACCAATGAAGGTGCTCCAGAAATTCTAAGAAGTTCTGTTGAAAATATTATGTTCCCATCTGAGGGAGAAACAAATACTGTAGATATTTTTGCAAATACCAACTGGGAAATTAAAGATATACCAGAATGGATTTCTGCTAATAAAGAGACTGGCAAGATTGAATTGACCGCTTTGGCAAACAATCAAAATATAGCACGTAAAGCTAACGTAAGAATCGAAAGTCCATCAAGTTCTGTTATAATCATTAATATTTTCCAAGGAGCAGGTAAGGAGAAACTTTCATTCTCAAAGAATGAACTTAAGTTTGGCCCTAATGGAGGAGACGAATATATAAAAGTTTATACTGATGCTGAGGATTGGAAATTTGGTGATTTTCCACATTGGTGTCAGTTAACGAGAATCAGTAATGATTCTATAAAGATACATTGTGCTCCTAATGCTCCAATTAATGAGATGCGTGAAGCTAGTATTAATGTGACAACAGGACTACAAACATTAGGTATAAATGTATCTCAGGAAGCAAGACCTATGATTGCGCAGGTTCCGGATTTAGGGATTGGAGGTAAAGGGTTGTCATTTGGAATTACTGCGGGTTATTTGTATCCTATGATAAGTGCATCCTCTGGAGGTAACTTTACAGGGAGTCCTGTAAATTATGCATTGGGAAATAATAGCGAAGAAATATCATATTCTTCAGGTAGTGGATTTACTATCGGTGCACACGTCGATATCAGACTTTATAAAAATTTCTATTTAATTGCAGGCATAAACTATTTATACTATAATTATAAAAATGAATTTCAATCAGATTTAACTCGTGTAATACCACAGACAAGCAAAGTCGCTTTAGTTGGAAATACGCAAAATAAATATTCCGAGGAATATACAATTAATACTTTAGAAATACCTGTACTTGCATCATATCGATTGCCTATTAATAAAATAAGTCATGTCCAATTTAATTTAGGCCCAGTCATTAATTATGGACTCTCTGCCAAAATGAAATTATCAGGTAACACAGATAGTGAAACAATGCATAAATACAAAGTTGACGGCCATCAAGTAACAAATGAACGATATGATGGTTATAATTACTCCATGCATTATACAGGTAATGGTGAACTTGATTTATATGGCAAAAATGTGTCCTTTTATGAAACATATTCAGAAGGGAACAATGCTGATATTAAGAAAGACAACACATTTGAAGCATCACCATATAAACGTCTTCAATTTGGTGCTCGTATAGGTGTTACGTATGAATATTCAGGGATTAGTTTGGGGCTTGAATACAATTATATGTTAACCAATCTCGCAAACAAAAAATTTTGGGAAGGTGACAGATGGAAAATCTTTGACCAAACTGCTAATACAATAATGTCTGGCTATAAACAAAGAAATAATTACTTGTCGGTTAAATTAGGCTACACATTCAGATATTAACTATAACTATTTTAATTTAAATACTTAAAACAATGAAGAAATTATTTGCTTTTATGCTTTGCGCTATTGCTTTTTGTGCATGTAGCAATGATGATGAAGAACCAGTTATTGATTATGCAAATTTGTTAGTTGGACAATGGGTTTATGATCACCCGGAAGAAGGTGTATGGGAAACTATAAAATTCACATCATCCGGTATGTTTTATTACTCAAATTCAAATGAGATACTTTACGATTTTGAAAACGAGAATGTCAATGGAAGATACTTTGTAGATGGAAACCTAGTAACCGGAACCTATACATTGAATGAAAGTATTCAAATGAATTTGGATATGCAAATTACTAAGATTAATGATCTTGAATTTACTGCTAAATTTAATGATACAGGTTTAACATTTACATATGCTCGTTTGCTTGATTCAGAGACTGTTGAATATCAAGAAATAATATCTCCCAATTATAGCAATCTGCTAAGAGATGTAGATATTATCGGATATTCTTCTCATAATACTAATATTGCTCAGGTTGACGCAACAACAGGAAAGGTTACAGGTGTTTCCTCAGGAAGAACATATATTGATATTATCACTTCTGAAGGTACGGCAGTAATTGAGATTATTGTTAAAGGAATGTTACCATATAATTTTGACGAATTTATTGGAGCAGAAAAGGCAAAAATTTATGAAACATTCGGAGATAATCCTGCAGGTGAGGAAGAAGATGTAATTGTTTATCAGAATCTATCTGAAGAAATTCAGTATGTTAGATTTGGATTTAATTTGTTGACAGGTAAAGTCTCTGACATCCGACTTTATTTCAAAAACATAGACTCAGGTTATGCAAATAGTATGACTAAATATCTAGAAAAGTTATATACTATTTATGAAAAAGGAACAACTGATACATATAAGGCATATATAAATAATCAAGTGTTCGATGATGCTTCTGTTGGTATAACTTGGGACATTACTAACATGCAATTAACATATGTCGTATTGACACATGATTTATTTACAGATTTTAGTCCATGCTTAGGTAAAACTCAGACTGAAGTAAAATCAATGATGAAAGGTTATCAACCTTTTTTGGAAGATAAGAATCAATTAGCTTTTGGTATTAGTGATGGAAAAGTTGATTTAGTTTGTTGTTATTACACTTTCGATTTCGTGAACACATATGAAACAGCCCAAGCTGTCATCACACAACTGAATAACAGTCTTAAAACAAATGATGTACATGCATATTTAGCAAAGAAATATGAATATCTTGAAAACGAAAGTTCAAATGCTGAAAAAGTTTACTTGTCAAAAGATGGATTAATTGCTGTATTTTATACCATTGAATATGGACAAGTATCATATTACTCAAATGTTGCTGAATCAAGATCGTTAAGTTCTATTAATGAGCTTAACAGACACGCTGTGAAATTGAAATAATATATTAACAAATGAGGCTGTGTCTATGACAACACAGTCTCATATAAATAAAGTCTTGTAAAAGACATCTTTGATATGGTAGATGTAGAACAACTTGCAAAAGATGGAAAACTATTTGACGGGCGTTATAAGTTGCTAAAGACCTTAAGTACAGATGGAGGTACAGCAGACGTATGGCTCGCTATTGACATTAATACTATAGATAATCCTGATTTGTTAGGTGAAGAAGCTGAAAATTTCTCACCTGAAGAATCTGGAATGATGGTAGCTATTAAAATTTATCGTCCTAAAAATGCTCTTGATATAGAAGGTGAGCAAAGATTTAGAGATGAATATAAAATAGTGCATAATTGCAGACATACTAATCTACTACAGCCTACAAATTTTTCAATCTGTGATGACACACCCTATTTGGAACTTCCATATTGTAAAAATGGGTCTTCTGAAATGCTTATTGGGAAAGCTATTGAAAAAAAAGATCTATGGAAATTCATATTTGATGTATCTTCTGGTTTGTCATATTTACATGCATGTACACCTCAAATCATACATCAGGACATTAAACCTGCAAATGTCTTAATTGATGATTATAATAATTATGCAATTACAGACTTTGGTATCAGTTCACAACGAGGAGGCAAACATGGTTTCTATTTTGATGAAGATAATAGTGGAACTATGGCATATATGGCACCAGAGCGTTTTAGCGAGAATTATAGACCGACCGCAGAGAGTGATATATGGGCATTTGGTGCAACACTTTATGAAATCTTAACTGGTGAAGTTCCATTTAAAGAAGAAGGAGGAAAGAATCAGTTAGAGAAAAACATGAAATTAAAATCTATGGGAAGTAATATTCCTAAAGAAATTCAAAAACTTATAAATTCCTGTTTATCGTTAAATCCGCAGGAACGCCCAACTGCAAATCAGATAATAAAATTATCTGAAAAGCATCTTAATACTTCAAACAGTATTATAAAATATGCTTCTGCTGTAATACTTTTTGCGCTAATCACATGGGGAATTTACAGTTTTCTATTACCAAAGCCTCCTGTAATATCTATGGAGGAGTCATATAATAAAGCACTAGTAATGCTTAATAGCAATAATCCACATGATGTTAAGCAAGCAGTTAACATAATGGATAGTTTGTCCATAAAGAATTATGCTCCTGCAATGTATGAATTAGCAAGAACATATGGATGGTATTCTGATTCTTTATTATTAAAACGAAAAGAGATTTTAGGTATTGATTATTATGATGATAAAGAACATTATGGTTTACCCAAATTAGATAAATATAACGATAAAGCAAGAGACTTATATTCTAAAATATTGGAATTAAATGATTCTACTACTGCTATTATAAAAGCAAATGCTGCATATAGAATGGCAACATATTCCGCTAATGAGACAACTGGTATTTATGGTCAGAATTTCAAGAAAGCGAAAGAATACTTATTAGACGCTAAAAAATATGCAATGGAAGCTAAAGATGATTCATTACTAATGAGCATAAATAATGCAATTAGTATAATAGATAAGAGAATTAAATAAGTTTTCTAATAATAATTAAATCACATATGAAAAAAGCATTAATTTCATTATCTTTAGTCCTATCTTGTCTTTCAATGAACGCTCAGATGACAAGATGGATTATGCAACCAGGATATGATAAGATTTATATTGCTTCTGGTGCACCTTTATTAATTAGTGACTCTTTAGACACAAGTTCTATTTGGAGTATAAAAGGAAAAAAGATTGCTGTTACCAATGATGTAATTCATCCATTTAAAGAAGGTCTTTCTGTTACTACAAAGAAAAATTCTGAGGAAATAACAGGTTTCTTTAATAGTCAAGGAAAGTTTACTTCATTAAAGAATTACTCTGTAACATATGATGAACCGTTTTTTCGCGATGGTTTCCTTTTAGTGCAATCTAACAACAGATATTGTTTTATAAATATAAATGGCGAAGAAGAACGTTTTGGATATTATGTAAAAATGTATCCATTCAATAATGGATTTGCAACATGTTTTACATATGAACAAGTTGACAAATTAAAAAATCCATATTACACCTATGTAACAGCCGATAATAGCCCTATCACATTTTCATATAACAACAAAGTATTCGACAAGAAAGATGTTGAATTTCTGTCATCAGTAAACGATGAAGGTGTAGGTATAGCTATCATAAAACATAAAGTATATCTATTTGATAAGAATGCTCGTAAACTAGAACCTGTTTTTGCAAATAAAACAGAAACAAATATAAAAAGACAAGTTTCTGTAGACGGGGAATTAAACGAGTATTTAATGGATATGAAGGATTCTATTATTATACGAGGTAAAGGAAGTAAAACTGAATTTGTAAGATTCAATTTTGACAAGTTCCTCAGACCAACAAAGATTTATTATGCCGACAGAACAGAAGAATATAAACACAAAACTGTTAAAGCAGAAAAATACAGTTCACCATTTTCTCCATTTAAGTCTAACGAAAAGTATGGATTAAACTATAAAGATGAAACAGTTCTTCCTGAACAATTTGATGAAATTGGTTTTTGTTTAAATGACTTTGCCGTTGTTCGTATAGACGATAAATGGGGTATGCTGACATTCGACCCTAATCTAAAATATCGATTAATAATGCACAATGGAAAAGATATAGCATTTAGACACAAGGACGTAGCCACAACCATTAAATTAGAACTACCTGTTATTATTTCTGCAGATAAGTGTAGATTTGATGTTGATGAGAGACATGGATGTATAATTGACAAAATTTCACTTGAGACCAAGAATACTGAAAATGGTAATTATGTACAATATAACTGTAATTTAACGATTCCGGACTCACTCCCAGATGTTATTACAGAGATACAATATCCGGTACAGATTACATATGATGGACTTAAATATCCAATTGTTCCTATTAAAACAAAAGCATGGCACTACAAATATATAAATGTTGATTTAGATGAGACAGAAACCACATTGGAGCAAGGTAACGTCTCTTTTACAATCAATATTTCAGCTGACAAGCAGCCAGGTGAAAACGATTATCCTTTTGAAGTAGAAATTAAGACAGATTCACTGCAAACAGAATTAGCAAAGATTTCAGAAACCAGATATAAATGTAAATTGTTCGCTTTAGCTGAAGGTATTAATAATGTTAATATAAATATCTTAGAAAATGGATGTCCTCCTTCTGTATTCCCATTTGAAATTACATACATTAAACCTGTCAAAAAATCACGTAACAAACCGGAAGTAAAAGAAGAGGTTAAAATTGAGAAAAAAGTTAAAGCTAAAGAACCTGCAAAAACTGAAGGTCCGATACTTCCGATATAAAAAAGATAATTTATGAAAATAAAAATTTCCGGTAAAACCGATGTCGGTATAGAGCGAGCGAACAATGAAGATGCTTTTTCTTTTTGTCCTGACCTCAATAAGTCTAATTGGAATATTTCTACATCTAATGGTTATATTACAAATGGGAAATTAGGTACAATTTCTATTGTCGCCGATGGTATGGGGGGAGCCAATGCAGGTGAAATGGCATCATCCATAGCGATAGAGTCTTTAAAAAAGGATTTAGCACCTTCATTATTAACTAAGGTTATAGAATCTGATGAGACAATTAAGAACTATCTGTCAAAGATTATTTTAAACGCCAATGATGCAATATTAAAGCATATAGAATCAGACCCTGATACAATTGGCATGGGTACGACAATAGTCCTAATTTGGATTCTTAATGAAAAGGCTTATATAGCTTGGTGCGGCGATAGTAGATGCTATGTCTTTAATTCGAAGTACGGACTTAAATGTTTATCAAAAGATCATTCATATGTTCAAGAGTTAATTGATAAAGGTGAAATAACTATTAAGCAATCATTTAATCATCCAGATAGCAGTATAATTACAAGATGTTTGGGAGATTGTGACACTTCTGCCGAACCGGAAATATTAGTGTACGAAATTCGTAAACATGACATTTTCTTATTATGCAGCGATGGATTATGCGGTTATTGCAATGATAAAACTATTGAGAAAACGTTCTATAAAGAATACCTAGATGTAGATAAATGCTGTAATGCTATGATTGATTTAGCACTTAAAGCAGGAGGGCAAGATAACATCTCTATAATAAATGTTTCTACCATCGATGATGACGAATTGAATATGCCCTATACTTTGAATGATAAAGTTAAAAGATTTATAAAATCATTGCTTTAACTGGATAAGAATTGAAAAGAGATAGCTAACTCGCTATCTCTTTTTTTATCTCGAATATATTTAAGTATTATAAATGGATTTATAGATATACCACTTCTTTTGCATGTTATATGCAAATGTTCTCCAGTGCTACGCCCCGTATTGCCCGTGATGCCAACCACATCACCAGCCAATACGGGCGTTTTCTCTTTAAGAGTAACTCTCGACAAATGACAATAGCTTACCGTATAATCTCCATGTTGTAATGTGATATAGTTCCCAGAACGTTTGTCATATCCAACCTTTTTCACCACTCCTGGAAACATAGCATAGACTTCATCATTTCGTGCATGAAGGTCTATGCCATTGTGCATTTTTCTTTCCCCTGTAAAAGGGTCTTTACGCATTCCGAACGATGATGTCACCTTAATCCACTTCAGTGGGAGTGACACACACATGTACCGTTCCTGACACTTCTTCCTATCTATACTCTCCTCTTTCTTCCCTACCATTGCAAGGGAATCCTTTACACCGACCGTTTCAGATTTGGGACGGTCATTTACTTTTTCCACCTTATTATGTAAAGGACGTGACGCAATGGTATGAAACTGTGCCTTTATATGAAGACAATAATTTATAAGTATGAATAATGCAACAAAATATTTCATGCTGCAAAATTAGACCTTACCAATCAACATAAAGAAATCAAGGAATATAATCATACGAAATATAACATTCTATAAGTTATCATACCCTTATTTCATACTCTAAACCAAACTTTACAGAAACTCTGAAACAAATAATTTAAAGTATGAAATAAGAGTATGATTTATCGTCTATTTATAATAATTCTCAAAATTCAGACCTTTTTAATTGATGATTCATTCATGTATGAAATCATCACTCTACTTTTGCACAAGCTGACTATTTCAGCGATAGTACCTATAAATAGAAATCAATATGATCAGAAACAGTTTTAAAGAAGAAGAGATTCCCTATGAAGTTCTGGAAACATTCGGATTGACAAGGGAAATGGTTGAAGACCTGCCATTGCGTATTCTTCAGCAAATTGGCAACGGCCGCCGTTCACCTGTGTTACCTATTCATGTCAAGGACAACCAAGGTAACATCATCAAGAGCCGTACCCGTTTCTCTCTTATCCGCAATGAAGACGGCAAGGTAGATGTCCTTTTCTACCCCCAACTTCAACAGAGCAACCTGTCCCAATTCAGTGAAGACAAACGAAGCAAGTTGCTTTCCGGTAAAGCGATAATTGACGAGATGACCACATCCAAAGGCAATGAAATAACCGCATTTCATCAGATTGATGCAGGTACAGGTCAGGTATTTTATGTTCCGACACCCGTCATCGGCAGAAATCTCCAGTTAATAACCGATGAGTTCCATTTAAGCAATGCCGAACTGAATTGCCTCAAGAACGGTGAAGTGCTCACTATCACCCTCGGAGAAGAACAACTCACTATGGGGATAGACCTTAACGAGCCAACTGGAATCCGTCTCAGTGACGGCGATGAACAAAAATGGCGTCAGCAGAGCAAACGTGAATGGGGCAAGCATAACTTCGGCTGTTTCGGCTGCTGGACTATGGACGAGGAAGGGAATCTCGAATATGTGCATGAGGACGACTATACCGAAGAGATGTGGGATGAGTTGAAGAAGAAAGGCGAAAGAAGAGCCGGACAAACCCATAAAATCTAAACGGTATGGCCAGAGAGAAATTTTATTCTGAAGACGTGCTTATAGAAAAAGTGCAGAATGGAGAATTCGGATGGTTGGATTATGTCAACCATTTCTCCAAAGAGTGGAAAGATGAGTATGAACGGTATTGCCGTACAAGAGGAATCACCATCAGCGATGAATCCGCAGAACAATTCATAGAATGGAAGCAGAACCGACTGGAAGAAGCCCTTCTTGACGGCGAAGCCTGACTATAAAACCAATAATTATGTCAATCAGAAAGAACACCAATCCAAGACCATTGGATATACAGCCCGAATTACAGGACATCCTTGTCCGTAACGGCATGAGGGCACATATCAGAGGAAGCAGCAACGGCTTCCAGCTGGTCGTTCAAGGACATGACTCTCCGCTTCTCAGTTACCCCATCAGTGAAAAACAACTGAAAGCACTGACGGATTGGGGAACCAATTCCGCCAACAAGAGAGCCTACAATACATTCGCCAGCATCGTAGCTGCTGACTTTGACATGCCCAAGGACTTTGTACATGCACGAAACGCCAACGGTCGTGTGGCTATGGGTTTGCACGGATACCGTATCGGCGCTGGAGAATACGGAAGACTAGGTTGGGGACATCGTTTCCTTGGATGGACACCCAGACAACAAGGAGGATTCCATCTTCGTAGAATAGGTGGCAACCTTTTCTTTCCCGGTGCGCCTATAGTTCCAGACCGTCCTGACGGACGCATGAAACCAGGCGAACTGCAGTCGGGCGGTTACGGATTCTACTATAAAGGACGTGTGGGCATTGAAGGTAATGTTCCTCAAAAGCAGGATGTACTCAAAGAACTGGAAAGTGTCATTACACCCATCGTAGTCAAGCAACGAAACAATGAACCGGCCAAACCCTATAAGGAACTGATTAACTCACCTGTCTATTTCAGTAACGAAAAGTTGCAGGAATGCTTACGCAGTCATGGTATATCCATAGATGCAGAAACCAAGACCATGACCATACAATCCTCCAGTACCCAAGCGGATTTTGTTTACGACCTTACCGATGAAGAAGTGAAGAAGCTGACAAGCAATTCCATCAATGAAGAGCCTGTAGAAAGCCGTCTGTCACTTATCAACGACATCATCAGGGAAGATTTTGCGGAAGGCATTACCATGGAACAGCTCAACAGCGATAAACAGATAACCATCGTCCTTCATCCGACCGTACAGGAAGACCTCGACAGACAGTTGAGCCAGTCCCAAACGGTTGAAGAACATGTAACCACGGAACAAGGACTTTCCGTTCATTCTGAAGATGAACGACTGTCAAAGGAAAATGCATCCGTTGACGGGAAGCAGTTGGAAGCCATCAATGCAAACAAGGGATGGTTCAGGGAAGGAAGACACGGACGTGAAGTGTCCGTTGATGATATCCGTGTGGAACCAAGTGCAGAAGGCAAGTACAAGATGACTGCTGTCATCAATGGAGAGCATATCACCCATGAGATAAGCCAGAAGCAATATGACAAGTTCATGGCCATTGACGACTATCATCGCATGAAACTCTTCTCCAAGGTATTCAGTGAGGTGGATATGAAGAACCGTGACCACGTAGGTATCGGTACAAAGATAGGTGCCGCATTGTTGGCAGGTGTAGCCGTCGTCTCTGAGTTGGGACGAGGTCCGCATCCACCGCATCCTGCTCCTGCCATTTTTGTAGAACGGAGAGCCTATTTCAAACCTGGAGTAGATACACCCGAACAGGTTGCCATGCGCAACTTCGAGGCGGCTATCCATGCAGAGGAAAGACAAGTACACCGACATAACGGAATGTAACGATAATGAGTGAACTGACTTACGAAGACTTCAAGCAGCGCATTGACATACAAGAGCTGCTTGTGGACGCAGGCTATCATCTGAACAAGCGTGACGGTCTGCGCTATCCGTCGTATGTCCGACTCGACAGTGAGAACCGCCGCATCCGGGGTGACAAGTTCATCGTGACAGGAAACGGTCTCTGCTGTTTCCGTCCGCCGGAACGGAAGAACTACAATGTCATTTCATTCATCAAGGAGCATCCTGAAATGTTCAACGAATACAGACCGGGAATGTCCAAAGACAGACTGGTGAATCTTGTCTGCCACAGACTGCTTAACCAACCGTTGGAGGATAAGGAAGCCAAAATCATGTCACCAAAGCAGGAGAATGTGAGATTTAACCTGAACAATTATCAACTTATACGTTTCGACCTCGATGATTGGGATAGCCAGAAAAAATTCTACAGCTATTTCAAGAACCGTGGCATCACACTTGATACCCAACGTGCTTTTGCAGACCATCTTCTTCTGGCAAGCACAACCAGAGAAAACGGGAATACCTATACCCATCTGGCCTTTCCGATGAGAGTACCCGGAAAGGAAGAGATTGTCGGACTGGAGGAACGCAGCCGTCCCAATCTGGAAGGCAAGAGTGCGTATAAGGGTAAGGCGGCAGGAAGCAACTCCTCCGAAGGCCTTTGGATAGCCAACCTGAGCGACAGACCACTTGAATATGTCAAGGATGTTTATTGGTTTGAAAGCGGTTATGATGCCATGGCCTATTACCAATTGTATCCGAACAAAGACGAACTGAATGATGCTGTCTTTCTTTCAACAGGTGGTACACCGGGAGAAAAGCAATTTGCGGGTATTCTTGACATACTCCCCCACGCCAACCATCATCTCTGTTTTGACAGAGACCAGGCAGGACTGTTATATGCCGTGAACTTCGCCCTCCAACGTGAAGGACGGAAATTCAGTAACTATCTTACAGACAAGGGGAATTTGGTCATAAGAGACTTGACAGACGGTTACGAACGGAAATCAATACCGACAGAGGATATGGACTTCAAGGAAATATGCAAGACTATCGGCATTGATGAGCCCCAAAACCTGCTTCATCTGCCTAAAGATGGGTACAAGGACTGGAACGACCAGCTGTTAGGGCGCAGAAACATTGAAACAGGCCATACTATCAATGAGCTAAAAGAAGAAAGGGAAAAAGAAACAACATTGTCTAACCAAACGGAGGAAACGGAGAATGAACGGCATACCGCACATCGCCGCAGATAGAAGAAGGAGAATCATCATGAACCGAGGAAGAAACAACTACGGAACCATACGGCTGTGTCCGCATATCATGCAGTTTGCCATTGACAGGCTGCCACTTATCCTATTGAATATGACCGGATATGTGTGTGCAGGGATGGATGTCATTCCGCTTAAAGGATTGATACTTGGAATTTCCATACTCCTCTCCTCTTATCTGCTATATCTCTTCATCTACATCCACAAAATGGATTTCGTTATCACAGGCGAGCAACTGATACACGAACATGGAATCTTTGTCCGTGACAGCGACTATATAGAACTATACCGCGTAGTGGATTTTAAGGAGAACCGTAGTTTCCTTCAGCAGTTGGCGGGATTGAAAACCGTGTCTGTCTATTCGGGTGACAGGAATACACCAAGACTTGACATCATCGGAGTGAAAAACAACATGAACCTTGTCGCACATATCCGCGAACGGGTGGAATACAATAAACAAAGAAAGGGTATTTATGAGATTACAAACCGTTAACATACTGATTTGCATGATACTGTTGGTGACAGTACAAGGCAAAGCCCAATATGTAGTGACCAATCCACTTGAATGGCTTGCCCTTGCAGAAGGTAATGAAGCCATCAATTCTGAAATCGAATCACAAATAGATGGACAGACCAAGACAGCAGTCCTTCAGAACACCATAGCAGCTGAGTTCAACAAGATTCATGAATGGGAACGTAAGTACAGCGGCTATCTGCGTACAGCCAGCGGTTATGCCTCTTCACTGAAAGCGGCTACAACCCTCTATGAGGATGGAGTACGTATATTCATCACATTGGGAAAACTCAGTAAGGCCATCCGTAACAATCCGCAAGGAATCATTGCCACGATGAGCATGAACAATCTCTACATAGAGACAGCCACCGAACTTGTCAGCGTGTTCACGCTTCTTCGTAATGCCATCGCTACAGGCGGTGATACTAATATGCTCACAGGAAGCGAACGTTCCGAAACGCTTTGGGCACTGAATGACAGACTCGGAACATTCCATAAGAAACTGAGCCGTCTCCATCTGAGCATCCGCTACTATACGCTAAATGATGTGTGGAACAATGTGACGGCAGGAATGCTGGACAGAGATTACGGTGACATCGCCAATATCGCCTTTGACAGATGGCGAAGGGCGGCACGTGTTGCAGGTTATTAACGAAAAGTAATGCATATGAAACGTAAGATATACCTGATGTTATTGATGAGCATCATCATACTACCCATGAGTGCGCAGATAGACCCGACGCTGTCAGGAATGATATTCCTCTATACCGACAAGGCAGAAGATGAACTGAAAAGTCAGGAACGAGCCATGATGATGCAGTCCACCGGACACTTGTGGATTAAAGAAGAAGTGGAAGGGACAACAGACCTGCAACGCAAGTTCAACGACTATCTGGATTCATTCCGTGACATCATCTGCTATGCCGCACAGATATACGGATTCTATCATGAAATCGGCAGATTGACGGACAACATGGGTGGGTTAAGCGAACAACTGAGGAAAAGTCCCGGAAATTCATTGGCAGTTGCTCTTACACCACGACGTAACCAGATATATCGGGAAATCATTCTGGGAAGTGTTGAAATCGTCAATGACATACGTCATGTTTGTCTAAGTAACACGAAGATGACAGAGAAACAGCGTATTGAGATTGTTTTTGCCATCCGTCCGAAACTCAAGTTGATGAACAAACGGTTACAACGTCTGACAAGAGCCGTCAAATACACCTCTTTTGCTGATGTATGGGCTGAGATTGAAGACGGTGCCAGAGACAAGCCTGACAAACTGGAGATAACACAAGCCTGTATGAGACGCTGGCATAGAGCGGCAGACAGATAGTATAAACCAAAATCAAAAGATATGAGCGGTTGGAAAACAGCATTGAATTTTATGAGACGTCCCTTGATGGAAACTGGAAAATCCATCGGTGGAGCGGTCATCCACCCACAGCGCACCCTGTACGGGTTAGGAACTGCAGCCAAGACAGCCGTTGTAGGTGGCGGTATGGGCTATCTGGCATGGGAGAACATCGTTAATGACAAGCCCGTATTAAGAACCATCGGTGACACGCTTGTCGGTGAAGAAACTGTTGACAAGGTAGATGAAGCGCTCAGTCAGACAGCTGATCGAGTGGAGCGTATGACAGAGAAAGCCGGAGAAACCATTGAAAGCATGAATGCCACCATGAGCGATGTAAACAGCAAATGGAACGGCATGCAGCACTTCCTGAAGAATATCTTTAATGGTAACGGCACGAACATGTTCGGTAATTTCTTCAGTAATCTTGGCAAAGGGAACGTATCCGGTATGAGCCTTATAGGGCTTGTCGCATCCTCATTGCTTGTATTCGGACGATTCGGATGGCTCGGCAAGATTGCCGGTGCGGTATTAGGTATGATGCTTATCGGCAACAATGCCCATGTATCGCAGAGTCAAAGTATAGGCCAGAATAACCAGGCATCCGAACAGACAACCAACCAATCAGGAGGCATGAGACGATAACTTTAAAATCAACATAATAACTGAACAATGGAATATACCCAAGAAATGAACCTGCTTTCAAAGAGCGGCTACTGTATGCCCTTTGAAGAACAAAACGGTCATGTACAAATCACTTTGGGCTACGGAAAACAGATTCACCCACGTTCGGGTGAGGAATTCTTCCATCATGGCGTGGACTTCAAGACAGACCGTTATCTTCTGGCAGCATTGGCTGACGGCATAGTCAGTGGAATCGGAAGTTCTCCGACACACAAGCTGTACCTGATTGTCCGCTATGGCAAATATGAAGTGACCTACGCCCATCTTTCCAATGTCCTAACCACTTTCGGGATGCGTGTCAGCGCCGGCAACACCGTTGCAGTCAGTAGTGACCTGCTTCACATGGAAGTGAGATATGACGGTGAGGAAATCAATCCGATAGAGTTCCTTGCCATGCTGTATGGCAATCTGAAAACCTTGGAGCAGACCGGCAAGGTTGGAAACGTGGAGTTTGAAACCATAGATATGTCCGTACCCACGGATTATGATGATGACAAAGAAGAAATCGAAGAATTGATGCTACGCTTCTATCCGGATTACATGTCAGCCATCTACAATGGGATTTACCGTCTTCCGGAACATACGGAACATTCGCTCCGGAATATATTCTCCACGGCAGCAGTAAAGAACTATTTCTATGAGACATTGCCATCTCTGGCCAATCCACTCGGTATCGGTCAGAAAGCCGTGCCTATCGCCTGTAAAGTACAGAACCTGCTTATCGGTGACTTCCTCAACTATCTTGCCCTGAAGCACAGCGTCTATCTCTCCACATGGAATGAGAACGAAAAAAAAAAGCCCAAGAGCAAGCCATAGCGGGAAGCGGAATCATCGACCCTCTATCAGAACTGGAGATAGATATACAGAGCTTTGACATACCGAGACTGGTTACAGTCTATCCTGACCGTGGCGGTATACGGTGGTGGACCAAAGCCTGGTTCAACAACAAGGAAGAGGGTGAAGCGTCTGTCGAGATAAGCAGACAGGTGGCCATCCGTTTCATTCAGGATGAGATTGAGAAGGATGCAATGCTTGAAGAATATTTTCCCAAGCAGATGGAAGTGTATCATCATGCCATCGAGCAGACAAGAGAACAGTTAATGAATCAAATGAACATGTAAGGATGAGCAACATCAAGGAACTACAACGGTTTGCGGAGTTGGAATACTGCATAGAACAGTATTTCAACAGCCGTCTATATCCCGTCATGAGTAAGGTGAAGGATGAACTTGCGGAAAAACAGGTACAGGAACTGGAAAACTATCAGAACAGTACGGCAGGAATGTTGCGTTCAATGGCCGGTTCCATGCACAATCTGCATGACGATTCCTTGAACATGCTGAAATTGACTGGTGAATGGAACAGCAAGACCACGGAAGAATATATTGAAATGTGCCGTAAGGATATATCATCATCCAAAGAGATTACAGATGCCCTCTCCCACCTTGCTGCCGAATGGCGGAATACCGTTGTCAGCGAAATAGGCAGAGAACGCTATGACGAACTTTCTTCCCAATTAGGTAGTGACCTTGCCAATGCCTATATGGACTATCGTGTGGAGCAACTGATGATTGACCGTCTGGTGAAAGACCGTATGCCCAAATCCACCATAGACTATATCATAAGAAAAGCTGCCTCAGATAGTCTACTTGGCATATCGCAAAGCATAAACCAATCGCCTCTTGATATGGAGATTGAACAACGGAGCGAAGCGGCATATCATCCAAGTAAAGTGGAAAAAGGTTTCGGCAAGACGCTTGCATTCGGTGCGGACGTGATTACTACGGGCGGTTTCAGTTCTTGGGGAGCTTTGGCAAAACTGGCCGGAGCAGAAGTCGTTTTTGCAGGACTTGAGCATAATGCAGACAAATCGGCTAAGAACAAGACCGTTACCATCGAATCGTGTATCAGTCAGGGTGTATTTGGGAAAGATAACAATGTGTTCGATTCTTTCCGTAAAGAAAGCAAGGGAATCATTGCTTATAAGAACGACTATATCCTTTCTTTAAATAAAAAACTGAAACATAGCCTGAACATACCAAGTAAAGAGACAGGAGAATGGCTGGAGAAGTTGTTCCAACCATCCGAGTTTCTTTCAAATGTACCCTTCATGAAGAAAGAGGAAGAAAAACGATATGACAATGTACCATCCATCATCAAGCCCGGATATGAAGAAGCATACCTGGCACAGCAAGAGGAAAACGAAGAAAAGAAGAAGGCAAAGGAACAACCACAGGATGCAGAAATCGTGAGTGAAGAAAAAGATGACTCTGTTGTCCAACAAAGCGAAGTGAACACAGATATACCGGAAAAAAGCAACGCCAACGGCTGGGATGGCCTGATGAATACATTCGGTTTGTCCGACCTTGGCAGTGTAGGCAAGAACCTCGGTTACGTAGTTTCCATGTTACCTGACATACTTGTCGGGCTGTTCACAGGCAAAAGCAAGTCCTTGAATCTGAAAGACAATATCCTGCCCATCGCATCCATCCTTATCGGACTGTTTACCCGTAACCCATTATTGAAAATGGTAATGATAGGTATGGGCGGAATGAATCTGCTCAACAAAGTCGGCCATGAATCCTTGGAAAAGAAGAATAACAGTATCAGCAATGGGGATAACAGGAATATTCAGTACAAGACTTATTCCGATGAAGTACTCAATCCAAGAATTACCAACCCTATCATCAAGGGCAACACTCTAGTTATGGACATAGACAAGATACCGTGCAGCATCCAATTGCCCGAAAAGGTAGTGGATGCCTACCATTCGGGAGCACTGCCACTGAATACGTTGGCCAATGCCATACTCGCCAAAAGTGACAGGATGCAAATGACCATGCAGGAGAACTACCGTACAACGGACAAACAAGCGGAAGAAAGGGAAAGAAACATTGCCATCAAGTAATTAAAAGATAGAATCATGAAAGAGAAAAGCGAACAGGAACAACGGGCTGCGGAAAAACAGGTGGAACTGATAAGTGACGCATTGAACTCTGCCAAGGACAATGCCGGATTCTGGATGAACCAAGGGCGTATCATGCCGCCAAGACTTTATCCGAAAGGACCTTCCGTCAGTCCTTTCAATGCTTTGATATTGGGACTCCATACGGACAAAAACGGTTACAAGACCGCTAATTATACTTTCTTCCAGGATGCAAAAGCACGTGGAGAATCAGTCAAGGAAAAAGAAAAGGGTGTACCTTTTAACTGGTACAACTGGAGCAGTTATGTCAACCGTCATAACCCTAAAGATGTCATTTCGCGCAATGATTACCTCAAACTCTCACCTGAAGAGAAAGAGATGTACAAGGGTGTCCACAATCGTGAGATACGTATCCTTTTCAATGTGGACCAGACGATGCTTCCCCATGTGGACAAGGAGAAATATCAGAAACTCATAGACCGTTTCGGTGGGTTGCTTGACAGAGGCTATATCAAGAATGAGGAACGACAGCTTCACCAGACAGTCAACAGGTTTGCCGATGAGATGAAACAGCATTTTGTTCCTATCCGCAAGGATGTATCAGGTGTTGCCCATTACCATACGGAAAAAGACGTCATATATATGCCCGAACAGAAGCACTTCGCCATGTACACGGACTATGTGCAGGAACTGATGCGCCAGCTGGTCAGTGCCACCGGACACCAACAGCGTCTGGCCCGTGAAGGAATGGTCATGAAAGGTGGCAAGGCACCGTCAGAGGATTCTCTGAAATACGAGCAATTGGTGGCAGAAGTAGCTTCGGGTATCAAGATGCGTGAACTCGGTTGTGCCGCAAGACTATCTGAAAGTTCATTGGCTATGGTGGACTATTGGACACGTGAACTGAAGGAAAACCCTTGTCTTATCGATAATTTGGAATCAGATGTGAACAATGCGCTTGATGTAATACGCAAAGCGGAAAAGGGAGAAAAGATTGAATATGCCTCCTATCGTAACAGACAGCAGACCGATGAACTCCGTGAGAAACAGAAACCGCAGGTAGATTCAACGGAATCCGCCATATTGGTTGACATCATTCGTCAGGGAGGGATGAGGATTGCGGAAGGAAATTTCCAGTCTCCTGAAGAAAAGAGGGCGTTCATGGAGAAATTCAGTCTGTCCCATTATGAAACCCAGATGAATCATGCTTTGGGGCAAACTGCCAATACTGATCCCGATATCGTGGAGAATGCCTATACGGAAGCACTCTCCTACGGAGCAAGAATTGCCGAAGCATGCAGGGAGTATCTGCCCGAACAATGGAATACAAAGGGGCACTATCTGGTAGCTGAGATTCTGAAGAACGGACCGGACAAGGACACGAAAGAAATCGTTGTTGTCAAGGACAGGAATACAGGAATAACCGATGTGGTGCTTCCTGCCGGTGCAATGGCAGGCGGTAAGGTTGTCATGCCCGACAAAAGTGAACGTCCTTACATACTCACCCCGGACGAAGTGATGTCCAAGGAAGAACGGACGGCAAGGCAAGCGGAAGTCATTACCAACTGCATAAAAGGGTTTTCCAAACAACGCATTGAAAGGGCATTGAAGAATGAAGGGGCTACATACGTCCGCTTCTTCAACAATGACGGTGCTTTGGGGTACCGTCCCGATGACAGCTATTTCAAGGACAAGGATGTATATGCCGGAAGACTGAACGGTCACAAATTGGAACTGAACGCCATGTATGATGTGGATGAAGCGATTAAAATGGCAGATACCGTACTGTTTGACCGCATTCAGATGATGCAGGACGACAATGCCAGATGGACATTATACATCAAACCACAAGGTGAAGATTCATTCAGTATCTATCCCGCCAAAGAGGATGTCAACCAATTTTTCTCAACTATCCGACAAGGGCAACAGACAGAGGGCGAAAAAGTCCGTGTTGAACTGGCGCAGAAATACTATGCTCTAGCAGCTGCACACCCTGAACTCCGAGTTGACCTGTTCGGAGCAAAGGCAGAGAATGAGGATTTGTCGAGAATACAGCGTGTGAATATCTACAAGCGGAAAGACGAACGTATCTTCTGTGCTCCTGTAATTGACGGTATCGACAAGGTGGAACCTCGTGAGATAAGTTTCTGGCAGTACCAACGGTTATGGGTGTCGGAGGACAGGACCGAATACAAGGCGAACCTTGCCGCCAAACTGTTCTCAGATGTACTGCATGAGCAGAAAGCACAGAACAGGGAAAGCAAGGATGAGCCATTAAAGACAGAGGAAACAAAAGATATCGATGAACCTGAGTTGAACGAAATCCGACAACAACGCATGAAACAATTCGAGATTCTGAAAGAGAAGCATCCTGAAGCTATCCTATTATTCAGAAGCGGAAAGTTCTACGAGTCTTTCAAGGAGGACGCAGAGAAAGTTTCACGGATAACAGGAATCACTCTTACTCAAAAGGATATGGGAACCGGGGCAAAAATACCAAATGCCACATTTCCAGAACCGGCATTGGATACCTACCTGCCCAAACTTGTACGGGCTGGTGAAAGGATTGCTATCTGTGACTGGCAAGAGATAGCCAAACGGGAACAACAGGAGCAACAGCCGGAACGGTCATCCTATCATCGACGTTGAACTGAACAATATATATTATGAGCAAGAACAAGGAATATGCAGAAAAACACGCCGCTTTTGCCATGGAGCAGATGCGAAGATACGGAATACCGGCTTCCGTGATATTGGCACAGGGCATATTGGAAAGCAGTAACGGGCAAAGCCAGTTGGCACGTAAGGAAAACAATCACTTCGGCATCAAGGCTACCAACACATGGCTGGCTGATGGCGGCAAATACGGACTCTACACGGATGACAAGCCGAATGAGAAATTCTGTAGTTACGACAATGTGGGAGAATCATACGAGCACCATTCCAGGTTCCTGAAGGAGAACAAACGGTATTCGGAATGTTTCAAACTGTCGCCTGATGACTATAAGGGATGGACAAAAGGACTTGAAAAGGCCGGTTATGCCACTGGAGGCAGTTATGCAGCCAATCTTCAGAAAATTATCGAGGTGAACGGTTTGGACAAGTACGACCGTATGGTCATGGAGGAAATGCGAAGTCAGGGAAAGGAATTCGGAGTGAATAATGCTCAGGGGGAAACTCAAACAAAGGATGATGTCAAATACAGTTTCCCTGTCAACCGTGAGGAGTTCATGCTGGTAACTTCTCCTTTCGGCATGAGACAAGACCCGTTGGATGAGACCAAGCAACAGATGCACAAAGGCATTGACATACAGACCAATCATGAAGCAGTATTGGCAACAGAAGACAATGGGAAGGTCATTGCTGTGAATCAGAATGCCAATACACCGGGCGGCAAGTCCGTAACAGTGGAATACCAACGGGAGGACAACAGCAAGATACAGGTAAGTTACCTTCATTTGGATGCCGTTGATGTCAAGGTCGGTGATATATTGGAAGCAGGACAAAAGTTAGGCATGTCCGGCAACACGGGCACACGGACAACAGGGGAACATCTTCACTTCGGGGTAAAAATGATAGCGGCTGACGAAACAACCCGTGATATGGATCCTGCAGCTTATCTTTCAGATATAGCCATCAAAGGGAACATCAATTTACAGGCTCTACACAACGGAAACGATTTGTTGGCAAAATACAAGGAAGCAGAGAAGACAGAAGGTCAGGCTATCGATATGTCACTTACTCCCGATGCCTGGATGAAGAAGTTGCTTTCTTCGGAAGACAGCGGCATCGGGCTTGGTACTGACCCGATAGTGGAATTGGTAACGACCATGTTTACCAGTCTGATGGCTTTGGCCATGCAGATTGACGGTCAACAGGAAAGTCGTGAAAAGCAGATGCAGCAAGCAACAGAGGCTTGTCTGAAGAAACAGGTGGACTTGTCCTCCCTTGTACCGTCAATGAAGCAATGCGTCCTGAACGTGCAGGATAACGGGAAACTGTCGCTGGACATGGATGACGGCAAGGAACGTTTTACCCATGAGCTGTCGCCTGCAGAAACCAACCGGTTGCAACGTACTTTAGGGGATTCCACCCTGTCTGAAACGGAAAAGAAACAAAGGGTGACATCATTGGTCAATAACATAATGCTGTCGCATCAGGTATCAAGGAACTTTGAACAGGGAGTGAATGCAGGACTGACACAAAGCGAGAACATGCAAATCAAATGAGACCATTTTATAACTAAACTATTACAAGCGTATGATTAAATGTGAAGTGACGCTGTGCGGCATCGTCAGCCGTGTGGCAACAAGAAGGACAACAAAGGATGGCAAGGCATATACAAATTTTGCCGTAAAAGTGAATATTCCGGAACGTAACGGTACTGGAATAACAGCGGAGGTGTTCATCAACAGAGAGGGAGAATTGAGTGAGGAATTGTCTGGTATGGCAACAGGGAACCGTATTCAAGTACAGGGTGAGCTGACATTCAGGAAGCGTGGGGAAATGCTTTATCTGAATATGGATGCCAAAACCATCGACATGCAGCCATCGATGACCAATGATGAGATTGTCGGTGAAATGACATTCAGAGGGAAGATCGGCAAGGAAGTGGAATGCAAACAGGACAAGAAAGGAAATCCTTATATCGTGTTCTCTGCATTCAGTACGGAAAAGAACGGTGACAGTTTCAACTACACCTGGGTCCGCTTCATCCATTTCTCCAGTGAAAAAAAGGAATATCTCCAGCCGAAACGAAAGATAAATGCCAAAGGCATATTGGATTTGTCTGCCTTCAACGGAAGAATAAACATCAGTTGCCGTGTGTCGGAAATGAGTGAATATATACCGCCTCAGTTTAACAGTTACCGTCAGTGATTATGGGTGAAAGATACAACAAGAATTATCGGAGTGACGGTCGTTCGGCTGAAGATCGTGCTCTTGACCGTTTTGCGGAAATGATGATTGAAAAGATTTCATCCATCAAGGAGGACTGGAAAAAGCCCTGGTTTACGGAGGGTACGCTCCGTTGGCCAAGGAATCTGTCAGGTCGGGAATACAATGGTATGAATGCGATGATGTTGATTCTCCATTGTGAGAATGAAGGGTATCAGATACCCGTATTCATGACCTTTGACAGGGTTATGAAGATGAACTATGAGCAAGGAAAGGACAGCAAAAAGTCGGCGATGACGGATAAAGAGGGGAATCCTTTGCCACAGGTCAGTATTCTGAAAGGTGAAAAGAGTTTCCCTGTATTCCTTACATCGTTTACGGTGGTTGACAAGGAAACCAAGGAGAAAATCAAGTATGAGGATTATAAGCAGCTTTCCAACGAAGAAAAGGAACGATATAATGTCTATCCAAAGTTGAACATTTACAACGTATTCAACATTGACCAGACCAACCTGAAAGAGTCCCGTCCTGAACTTTATGAAAAGATTCGTGAGGAGAATGAATTGAAAAGACCGGAGCAACAAGGTGAGTCATTGTCCTTTCCTGCCATCGATGAGATGATAGAAAATAGAGAATGGCTCTGTCCTATAACGTTGAAGCACCAAGACCAGGCATATTATTCCATCAGTAAGGATGAGATTGTCCTGCCTGAAAAGTCGCAGTTCCTAAGCGGTGCGGCATTCTACGGTACTGCATTACACGAAATGACGCACTCAACGGGAGCAGATAGCCGATTGGGACGTTTCAAGAACGGCAACGGAACTTTCGGTTCAAGGGAATATGCCCATGAGGAACTGGTAGCGGAACTTGGGAGTGCATTGGTGGCACAACGTCACGGCATCTCCAAGAACATCAAGGAAGAGAGTGCTGCTTATCTGAAGTCATGGTTGAGTGAACTGAAAGAGTCTCCGGATTATATTAAGACAACACTGTTGGATGTGAAAAGGGCTTCTGCCATGATTACAAGTCAAATTGACCGTATCAACGAGAAATTGAATAATGGGATTGGTGAAGAAACGGCCGTAGAAGAACGGGAACTTGAACCTGTCTTACAGGAGGAGGAAACGGTACATTATGGACGTGGAAGATAGATTTAAATCAAAAAACAAACAAAAATGATTAAGATATTCCATTTAAATGTTTCCACATAGCATATAATTGTAGAATAGTGCGTACATTTGCAGCACGAGAACCCCCAAGCCTCTTCACAATGCTCAAATCGGGGGTCGTTTTTTTATTAGTCGGGACCTCTGAAGTTGCTTAATTTTGTCGAATTAGCATCTATTCATGCTGTTTTTAATCTTTTTTCAAGACCATAATAAAGAAAATAGTCCATTTGTTTTGTTTATTGAAATAAAGTTTGTACATTTGCAGTACAAATTATCCCCCTTGGTTGGGAAAGACCAAGGCCCGCCCTCGATTTCGGGGGCTTATTTTTTATATATAATATGACAGAACAAAGCAAACAAAGAGTCATTGTCTATATTGACGGATTTAATTTCTACTATGGACTCAAAAAAGCACCATGGAAGAAATATTATTGGTTGGACATAGTAAAACTCATGGAGTCTTTCTTACGTCCAAATCAAGAGCTGATTGCTGTAAAGTATTTCTCTGCACGACCAACGGACGTAGGAAAACGTAAAAGACAAGATGCATTTTTTCAAGCAAATAAAGAGAATCCCAAATTTAAACTGATTCTTGGCAAATACCTAAAGAAAGAAATTGAATGTTTTAAATGCCACAATATCATTCATACCTACGAAGAGAAAGAATCTGATGTTCGTATTGCCACACAGATTGTAGCCGATGCATATCAACACAACTGCGATTTGGCAATAATTGTTTCAGCGGACAGTGATATGATTCCTGCTGTGGAATTAGCAAAGGAAGCTAAAATTAATGTATTCATTTACTTTCCTCCACATCAATTCTCAAGCAATTTGGCAACAATGGGAAGTGGCGCTCCTATTCAGATGTTGAGATACGAAAGTAAATTTAAGAAAGCATTGTTACCTGACAACATAAAGTTGTCAAACGGGTTTGATTTAACAATACCACAAGAATGGAAGGAATTACAAAATGGCAAGAAATAATCTTGCCATTTTGTGTAAATAAGGCCTACTCATCACGAGCAAGCCTTTTACGAATCATTATTTACATGAAAAAGTTATTTTAAGTGCAGTTCAATCTTTGTGTGTCTGTTGGCTTCATCAGGATTGAATCTGTCGATACCACCTTCAGAAACCTTCAGTATTTTCTTATTGTCAACACCCCTTTGTTCCAATAAACGTAGGATATAATCTGCACGGTTTTCGCTCAGCTGGTTGTTGATGACGGCATTGCCTGTAGCGCTGTCAGCAGCACCAGTCACCTTGACGACCAAACCATATTCCTTGACCACTCGTGCAATCTCATCCAAGTTTATAAGTTGGGATGAATCAGTCAGCGTTGACGTTCCCAATCGGAAGAAGAAATAGATGGGCGAACCGAGACACTTTCCATTGGAAATATCTGCCAGATATGAATTAATGGAGATGGAATCACCACCGCAATAATGGTACCTGTATCGTAGTGGAGCATTACCTATCTTATCCACACCTGTTGAATCACCATCAATAGGATAACCTTTGTTCATCAACCTTGCCCGGAGAGAGTTCAATCCGCTATAATCGTTTTTGGGATATCCGTTGTTCTCCGTCGGCATCGCATCTTCATTGAGTTTGTCAAACAAGTTGCCGCATTGCTCCAACAATCCTTCAATCTCAAGTATCTTCTTCATTTCAGCAATCGCCATAACTGACAGATTGTTCTTTCTTGACAGTCTTGCATTGTCCGATTGCAGGGACACTGCATAGTCAACCAACTGTTCATTACGTTTCATGAAGGGCTTGGCATCTATTACTTTTTTCCACCCGACCTTTCCTATAGTGAAGGACAATCCCGCCTTAACACTGAACAAATTGTCACCGAACTCCCGGGAAGCGCTGTGGCCATAATTGTCAAAGTCATCGAATGTGGTGGTGCCACCTAGTTCCATCGTCAGATGCAACCGTTGCGCAAGACGGTATCGTGCCATCAGGCCATAGGAGAAAGCAAAGGGACAGTTCCCGTTGTCCTCGTTGTGGATGATACCCAAGCCAACATAGGGAACAATGTCCCAAGGTCGATCTCTTGCATGGTAGTGGCTCCCGGTCACATTCCACAAGAGGTCTGCATGAAGTTGTCTGTAGTCCCGGTTGTCCAGTTTGCAGTCCTTGAACTGAAAACCTTGGAAAGACACCCTCGTTCCGATGGCTGGTGTAAACCATTTGCCGATTGAGGCAGTCAGAGACGGTTTGACTCTTCCGAACAGGTCTTCACATCCGAGAGGATTGCCGACAAAAGCAGTAGCACCTCCAGAAACATTCAAGAACCAATTGGAATCCCAACCCGATGTCGTGGTCACATTCTTCAGATAGGACGGCTCAACCGGTTTGAGCAAATCCGTTTGCGGAATGATGACCTTCAGACTGTCATTTGTCCTGTTAATCTCTCCAGCCTGAACGCCCAAGGTCAGGCTACACATACATATAAAAGTCAATTTTCTAATCATATCGTCGTTGTTTTGTTAGAAATCTGACTACAAAAGAATAATGTTTTTTTCGATAAATGAAAAGAGTGCGCTGAAAAGAGTATGAATTTAACCGCATTTATAAATAGCCGATAAATCATACTCTTATTTCATACTCTCAAACGATATTATTTACGTTTTACAGATTTTCCGCCAGAAGGTCTCATCATGCGCCTTGCCGTTCTCATCATACGTCTTGTCCAGGCCATATCATCCTCATCATCGCGACGTCCCCAGTCCTTGTCCGAACTTCCACCGCCACCTCCTCCGCTACCTTGGGCAAAGTCTGTAGCGTGGTCAATGTATCCACAAAGAAGCAACATGCCGCACTCAATGATTTTCTCACTGCGTTCGGCAACATCTTCCAAGACCGTGCCGCTTAAAAGATTCTTTTGCTCATCAGTCATTGTGGCCCATAATGTACGAAGAGTGTCCGCGACTTCTCCGTACAATGCATCCGTCATCCTGTACCTTGTCTGTTGTTCGATATTGTCCGCTATGTGATAGGCATCCTTACGCAGTTCTTCAGTACGTTCTCTGGTCGCCTCCATTTCCACTTTCAATTCTTCCAATTTACGGTCAGCCTCATTCAGCTTGCCTTTCTTGTCAGCCAGATTATCCAAAACCTTTTGGAGTTGCGAATCGAGACGGTGTATTCTTGTACGCAGTTCTTCGGAATCTCCTCGTCCGGCTTTCAGGTCCGCACGCAGATTGTCCAGTTCCTCTTCAAGCTCGTACTTCTGGTTTTCTAGATTTGCAACCATCGTGGTCAGTCCCTTCACTCTTCTTTCTGCCAGTCGGATGTCCGCTTGCAAGTGGTCAAGTACAGCCTTATGGTTCTCAATCTTTTCCTCCAGTGTTGTACACTCCGATGTGAGCATACGACGGTACTCTTCCGTTGAACGGTGCTTGGCTCCCGTTTCGGCAATGTTGTCGCCACGCCCCAATCCCCATCTTTCATTGACTACAGCCAACTCATTGTGAAGTGCTGTTGTCCGTGCTTTAAAATCATAAATGTTCTCACCTGCAAACAGACGTTTGAATGCAAACTTATTGTCCTTGTCAAGTGGCAACAAAGTACAATGGAGATGAGGATTCAATTCGTCAAGATGTACATAGAACCCTATGATGTTTTCCTCGCCCCATTTGCCACATGCAAACTCATACATGTCCTTTGCCCATTGTTCAATCTCAGGCAGTCTCTTCAAGTGTGAGTTATCGGCACCGTGTTCCTCATTCAGTACCTGGTTTCCGAACGCCAGTTGCCGCATCCTTTCCCGTGAGCCACCGAAGATGATGTTCACACAGGTACGATACTTCGGTTCATTCAACCCTTCGTTCGGATCCTTGATGCCTCGTTTCATCAGCTCCTCTGCCATACGTTCCGTTATACGTTTACTTTTGTCAATAGGTTGTACAATTCCACCTTTGACGATTTCAAAATTGAGGTGTTCCCTTGTTCGGTCATGATTGCCCCTTCTCAGGGCTTCTGCCCAAGCCTTGTTGCCCCAGCGTCTCTGTTGCTCGTCGCTTTCACCATTGGAGATGCCTTTGGACGCACGTATATCCATTACCTGTTTTGCTGTCTTAGCCATGATTCTGTTCGTTTTAAGACCGTCCCAGCTTGCTGCTTGTGCGGACACTGCTCCGACAGCCGGCAGGCTTGTCGGGAATTAGGCTACCCCGATACTAATTCGTGTGGACAACGGGCAAGCCCGGTGTGTTAAAAGTGGCAGTACCTTCAAGAAGGTTTCTTATTCAGATTATACTGTCAGTGAATAGAACGGGTATGTCCGTATAAGACGGCAAGCCGGAAACGGATTGTTGTTAAATATTGGTTATCTGTCTTTTGATAAGAGGTTCCGGTAATACCTGAACATCCTGTCAAGCAGGGTTGCTTCGTCATAGGGAATCCCGTCAAAAGAATGATGTCTGCTCGGCAGGATGTCGCCATGGAGAACGGCAGTGAAATCTGTCAGCCTTTCAAGCAACGTACTCCATTCTCCTTTATGGTGAATGGTGTACAGCTCATGCAGGATGGGAATCACATCATTGTCCGCATGATGTCCTGTCGGCAGACCATGCAACTGCCACAGCAGCATGTGGTGAATGATGCCATACGGCATGTTCCTTACAAAACCATCAACATCAGATTGTCTGCCACTCATGGACGAGTCGTTACAAGCGGTCAACTGTCCAAACAAACGGACAGCTTTGTCAAGGGACATCGTGCCACTTATCAATGTGGCAATTTGAGTGCAGATACTGTCTGATAACAAAACGTCATCACCATAGGTATTACCTTCGGAAACGCACATCTCAATGATGCAGCTCTTTTGCAGAGCCTCCTTCTTCAACATCCCCATTACTGCCAGTTCGTTCAGGAATTTCCGGGTGGTAGCCCTATGCCAGTTCCAAATCTTGGCCAGGTCAGTCACTGTTACCTCAAAAGGTTTCAGTGTCCACTTGTTCTCAGAATCGTTGCGTACATCCTGCATTTGCGGAGTGTCAGCTTCTGCCACTGCCTTGTCCAGCAGGAAGCAGTAGGCATCCAGTTTCGAGAATTTCCCTTCAGTCCTGGGTCTGAGGAAATCTAAAAGAGGTTTGTCCACAAGAATCCGATAGCTTTGCTCCCGGATTACAGGTTGGTTCTTAATCTCATTTTTCATTTAGTCATCTGTTTTTGTGTCAACCTAAAAGAGGTCATTGTGCCACATCCCTGTAGCTATTGTCAGAATCAAAACAAGTCGGTCAAAAAAACAAATATGCCGATGTTTGGGACACCGGCACATGATTAGGTTCTGTCACTTCGGAGGGTTCATATTTGTCCGGACAACAGTTCGTTCACCAGCTCGTCACAGAATCGGTCATACTCATCCTTGTCCGTGCCGCTTTCGATGGCTTCATCAATGGTGCTTCCAAGTTCATCAAAGCACACCTCGTTGTGTACACATGTCACTCCTGCATAGTTTTTCAGATAGACTTCATAATAGTCCATTGAATTGTATGCGATGACCACATATCCCTTATGGAGTCGTGCCTGCACATGGAACATGAGGGCGGGCATTTTCTTGAATGTGGTTGCAATGAATTTAGTCACTCCCCATGACATGACAATGTTCATGGGCGTTGTAGCCAGCAACTGGTCTTTGGCGGTCTGTGCCACCTGCAAAATGTAATCCTTGTCCATAGTCTCTTTGTTTTCCCTACATTCGTTGAATTTCAAAGTTCGGGAGATTAACTGTTTTTCTGCCCTGAATGAGGCGAACCGCATAGGCAAAACTTCTTGAAGAATACACTCCACAAGGTGGTGGAAGATTCTTCATAAGGAAAGCCTGCGTGTTTTGAGACTATGCAAAGGGCAGCCACATAACTTTGCAGAAAAGCAGTGAAGCCGCCCGATGCGATGGACATGAACAAACATTAATAGTATAAGAGGACGATACTCTCATCCATAGGCATACCATCTTCAACCATATAGCGAACTTTTTGGGACGGGTAGAATATGGACGCATGGAGGAAGAATCCGAGTGTGACTACAACAGGAAACATTCCATGACAGAATACAGTCGCCAATATCATTGCCAATAACATAGCCACAAACATCCTTAACCTTGACCTAATCAGGTAGAAAAGCCGGTCAGTCAAACGATATGAGAACAAGCACATGGAAAGTGCCGTCGATGGTATCAAGGTTACAATGTCATTCATTACCGAATGGTGGAGATAATGAAAGAGCAACAGCATGATTAGAAGTGTCAGCATGTAGAACTTCCGTGTATTCTCACTGAAAGCCATCCGGTAGTAGAAAGCAGTCATACAGTTCCCTGTTTTCTTGTAGAATGCCATTGGTATATACAAGAGGATGGCAGGGAAAAGAAGAAGTAAAAATTTCAAGACCATATCATTCATTCTTTAAGTTATTGTTTTCGTTCAAAGATGAGTTGTCATCATTGTCTTCATCATTCATTGTGCTGAGAAAACGCTTGATACCCAAACAGAGTATGATAAGTGTAAGCGGAACAGCTTTCTGCAAACCGTCTGTAGGAAGACAGAACATCGCTACTAAACATATCACAATGACTGTAAGCAAGCCGATAAGCAGATGTCTTTTATCAATCATTCGAGTTCAAGGTTTATCAATCCATGGGTTGCTTGATGAATCAAACTGTTCACATCATTTATGGAAAGACGTTTTTTAATCAATCGGTTGTTGAATCCCGGATTACGTTTCATACTCTTTATAGCGTTGTTCAACCAGAATTCAGGAATCGTGAAGATTTGTCCTTTATAACTCTGCCTGGTTCTATATTTGGAAACCAGTCTGAGTATTCTACAACGGGTTTTCTTCATTTCATATCCTGATAAAGTGACAAACTCCTTTTGGGTGTCGCAGTCCAGTACATCAAGCCATGTCTGGTGTTCCTTTATCAGTGCGACAATCATAGAATAGATGTCCTCTTTCATTCAATCATCTAAAAGAAATCAAGAAGAACCTTGCTTTCAGTGCGGTCATAGAGCATCTTTCCCTTTGTGGAAATACGTCTGAGCTCATCACGTAGTTCTTCACACATATATTCCAGTGAAGCATATACCGTTACATCTACTGTGTTGCACATGCCATGCTCATCCGTGGACGAGTTCAGTTTGAACATATGCTCGAAGCGTGGATTGGAATATGAGCAGCAACAATGACCGAACTCCGTATCTTTTGACGGAACCATGTGATAAAGCAGAATCAGTTCCATCTGATCCTCCATCTCATCAATGAGTTCATCGATGGGCATCGGATTAGGAAGTTTGTATGTCAACAACGCATAATCATCCTCCAATTCCGAAGAGACCATCATTGACGGTTTTACAAGACTGGGCATTTGCAGAGTTGCCAGCATCTTGAACTGTTCAACTGTTTCCTGGAGTGTCATAAAGTTTATCTGATTTGGGTTAGGTAAGCTACAATAAGTTCTTTGGGCAGTTCTTCCAGACTGAAACGTCCGACAGGAAGACATTTGGATATCGGTTCCATCAGTTCTGGCATCAAAGCTGCCAGTCTGTAATATTGAGCCTTCAATTCTTCTGACATCAGACATACGGCAATGTCGTCAATATATATAAAAGGATTTAGTAGCATCCAGAAGTAGGCCGCATACAATTTTTCTTCCGCTTTAAGCCTTCCCTCCTGTATATCTTTGGCGCACTGCCAGGCATTGGCGGTCAGTCTTCGGTTGCTACGCATCACCATCAATACAAGAGCCTTTTCCCTATTGAAAGCATCACATGAATCAATCAGGTTCAAGCTGACTCTTCCAATTATCTCTTTTGTCATTTCATTGACATGTTCAAGGGAATTGTCACCCAAGTCGTGCAAAAACTTTAGAGAGGTTCTGAAATTACGGTCTTCCACACAGATGAAAGACTCCAGCTCCTTTTGTGTTGATATGCCTTTCTTCAACGTATTGTTCAGAAAAGAGGCATACCTGTCAATTGTTGTCTTGCAATTACCTTGATAGGGATTTACAAAATCCAGATTGGAGTAAAAATCATGTCCGGGTTTGATATACGGACGATATTTTTCTTCATGCGGTATATATCCCAATGCAAATCGAAAATTTAGGTAGTCTGTAAGTGTATAGTCATTGGAACGGACTATCTTCGCAATTCTTGTTGCAATGGAATCATTGATGTTGATAAATTCTTCCTGTTCTGACGGATAACCATGTACGACAATGGTGTCATGAGGAAAGGAGGCTGCAACGGAGTCACGCAAAGCATACCAACGTCTGCACAATTCCACCAATTGGGCTGTCTCCTTTTCATTGAATGCATTGACTTCATCAAGGAATCCCTTATAAATGGAGAGGGCTTGTCTCGTATCACCTTCATCACCGTTTTGTCCGTTGCCCGAAGTACAAGAGGAACCAATAAAGGATGAAGATATAATCAGACATATGCACCCGATACGAATACAAAGGTCATTCTTGTTGACAGAACATGCCCCAACGAATTTAGTCAAAACAGAACAATTTAGTTCATAGTCCGAATTGCTTCTGTCCACTTGATTTAAATAATTTGTCCGCTTCATTTGCCACACGATTAAAAATTAATTCTGATGCAAAATTATGTAATTCTGCTCAAATACAAGTATGATTATAAAAACTTTATATTATGTTATATTATCATACTTAAAAGTATGATTTTAATACAACATACATAACGGTTTGAAATTTACAACAAAAAAGGATGATATATTAGTTAATGAGATTTTTGCATTATTAAATCAGAAATGAATATTTAATCTATAAATGTCCACAAAACATGCCACTTAATTAGCTTGAAAATGTCCACAAGGTTACAAAGCACAAGAAGAAATGCTAAATTAACAAAAGATTCTCCTACGAGTATGATTTCATACATAAATTTATTATACCTTTGCATCAGATTATAACGCATACAGATTATGTCAAAGTTTGGATATTATTTTGAGACCAACAATCAGACAGAACTGATCCAGGCATTACAATGGATGAACAACTATGGCTGTGATACTATAGCAAAAGATTCCATTGAATACGAAAAACTTCGTCCACAGTGGCAACAGACTGTCGAAAAGCTTGAATCAGGTGATGAGTTGGTCGTGTATAAATTGAGCAATGCGATTAGAGGTTCAAGAGAACTACTGTTCTTCTTGGAGTTCTGTCGTCTGAAGAATATCCGGATCATATCTATCCTTGATAGGATTGACAGCCATCAGCAGTTATTTCAGGACATCGAGAACATGACACTTCATATATTTGATGTACTGGCAAACTTCACCGCGGAATCCGTCGTGCTGAAGAAGAAGGTTACTTCCATCCAGCGCACCAATAAAAAGCAGTTGGCAAAGCGTCAGGTTGGTGTTTCCAAGTTGGAACGCAATATGAACGTCATCAACTTGTATAAAAGCGGTTATCCCATCAATGAAATCTGGAAACAGAGTGGTTTCAGGAGCAGAAGTTCTGTGTTCCGTATATTGAATGATGCCGGTATCAAATTACAAAGGGGAAACCGACGAAAGAATATCGAAGATTAAGACTCTTTTATAATTAAGCCCCAATCCTGTTTCACAACAGAACGGGGCAAAGGTCAAATATATGTATTATGCTGCCACCTCTGTGACAGTCTTGTTTTCTGCCTGTTTCAGTGCTTCGTCAATGCGTTTCTGTAATGCTTCACACTCACACCTCAAAGTCTCCAATTCTTCGGTTTTATTCCACTTGCGTTCAACTATCTGTTGTAAAGTCGGTATTTCAGTTTCCAATCTGAAAAGATTCTCTTTTTGTCTTTCAATGAGTTTGCCGATACCTTCAAGTGCTGCTTGCGGATATTCTGCAGCTGCTTTGAATCCCAAAGGCAATGCACCGGATGCACCACATCTGTATTTTAATCCACTGACACCTTCAACAAAGAATGTGTTACGGTCAAATATTCCCGAAAAATTCCATTCACTCTTTACAAGCAGATTCAAACCCATGTAAGAGCCTATGACTTTGTATTCACCACCTCTGTACCTCTTGGAAATTCGATGCAATTCCCTACCTGTCTCTTCAATTGTAGCCTCTTGTAGTTCATTCAGTAGAACATGACTTTCATTCTTATGACCATTATAGTAATCCAAATCTTCACCCATGCGTTTGATATTTGCGTTATAATGACTAATGTCCTGGCGGTTCTGCTCAATCTTACGTTCTGCCCTGTACCGTTCTTTATTGAACAAGGTCTGTTCCTTGGTCAGTTGCATTATCTTGTTATCCAACTTGGCTTTATCCAATAAGTCTGTGTTTCCGGAAAGGATGGCCACGAACTCGGCAAAGTTCATGCCGTTGTTCTCGTCCATGCTGTCCTCGTCAATCCTACGCACAGAAATAGTTCCGTTATTGATTTGGTTGATAAACATCTGTTTGTTCTTCAACAAATTGAACTTGTAGGCATCCAATGTTTTTTCTGTACCATAGATAAACACGTCCACCTTGTTGTTTCCCCACAGCTTCACACCGTTTCCTTTGCGGACAGCTCTACCGTTGCGTTGTTCAAGGTCGGCAGGTCGATCGGGTAGGTCAAGGGCATTACTGCCCTCTTCCCCCCTCAGAACCGTAC
>OGOP01000400.1_pt1 | contig 40883 bp, 49 predicted proteins | sample 1552591 | NCBI WGS metagenome assembly OGOP01 (sample SAMEA2580120, study PRJEB22360) | human gut metagenome | biome: human gut; feature: human-associated habitat; material: faeces | place: Denmark | collected 2008/2010 | reverse complement strand
TTGCTCTTTCTTTTGCTCTTTCTTTTGCTCTTTCTTTTGCTCTTTCATTTGCTCTTTCTTTTGCTCTTTCTTTTGCTCGTCAAAGTCCTAATGCGAACATCAGGCTAAAATAGATCAGTAGTCCAAAAATAATTATAATTGTATCGATAATCATTTTTTGAATTTTATTTTTTATATTCTTCATATTTTTTTATAAGTTTTTTTAGTCGTTCGGTTTTAGCGTTCTCCATTAGGTAGTTCTGTAAAAACAATCTAATATTTAGTAAATCGCTTTTATAAAGATTTTGTGCTTCCACGGAATATTTGTAAATTTGATAGCAAAAATCTAAAATGGATTTTATAGAGATAGAATCAACAGTTCCTTTTCCACGTCTAAATTCAACTGTTTTACTATTTGTGAAATTTAGTTCGAGGTATCTCGTATCGCAATAAGGCTGAAATATTTTTTCCAACCCTAAATCTGATGCCGCGTTTGGATGAATGCCGTATTCCATTAGCCTTTGTATTTGAGGTTCGGCTAAGCAATAACCTCCATTAGTCCTTCCAAAAAGTTCCGTAATAAAATCATACGGAAAACAGTAAAATGCCTTTTTTAGCAAAACACAAACTTTTTTGTTAAAATTGATTTTAGACAAATGTATGTGAAAGCCTGTTTCTGTAGCTTTTTGAGAATAACAAGAAAATCGAGGCATGAAGTCTTTTGTTAATATGTCAATCCCGCCGCCCTCTCTAATAAGTTCCTCAAAAGGCATAGGTATTGTGGTTATTTCTGTTCCTCCGTTTTCCTCGGAAAGACTTCCGTCATGTTGTAGGTAGAAGAAATTGGATTTATTCTCAAAAATAGAGGGATTGCGTGCATATACTTCTAGCTCCAATCCGACAAGCGGTTCTTCTAAGTTGTCGTTGTCAGGGCGGGTCCATACGTCAGGAAAATAGTGATAACTTCTTTGTCGTGTTGATACAAAAACCTTTGGAATGCCGGGATGTTCAAAAACGTATTTTTTAGATATTAGTGTAGGAATGACGTATTCTGTTAGATACTCAATGTTGTGCTCATTTAGTTTTTCCCATAAAACATTTTTAACGAAAAACCTTAGGATTTTTATATATTCTTTGGAATATGTTTTATATAAAATTAAGTCAGGCGTTAGAATTATTCTGTCTTTCAACCGTTTATTTAGTTTAACCATATCGGAATTTTTTATTAGTCTGACGTTATTTTTCCCGTAAACACAACCCCTAAATTCTCTTTCTCCGATATATTTCAAGAAAGCGGTTATTTTTCTTCTGGTTTTTGACAAGAAATTTGCATCGATATTTTTGTATGATACATCAGAAAATTCTTCTTCAAGAATTTCTTTGTAATTTTCTTTTACAAAAGCGAACAATATCTCCAAAGATTTTTTTTCTTTTGCGTTCATTTTTTAAAAAATAATACGGTTGTTGTTGTTTTTGTTGTTGATCTCAGAATAGATCTCCCATAACTCTTCTACGTGTTGTCTCGTATCATGGAGTTTTAAAAAAAGTTCTTGTGATAAATTCACGAGTATTCCTTTTTTATTAAGATTTATTGCACAATGTCGATAGTATTTTAGTGCTAAATTCTTATTTGACGTAAAGCAACGTGTGTGTGGATATTTAGATTTTAAACTAGTTCTTCCGTATTCCGGGAAATGCCCTAAAACTTGCTTTGTTTTGTAGTCGTACCAGTTTACAGGCTTCACACCCACAAATAAGAATCCGACATTAGATCCGCCGCCAGTTTTACGCATGATAGGTAGATAGCCGATTGTGTTCCCTTTTATTGTGTTAGGTGTTATATATTTTTTTATGATTTCGCCTGTTTTATTATTTTCTAGAACTAGAAAATATTTAATACTGATTGATTTTTTTAAAAATTCAATCATCTTTTCGTTGTTTTCACATTCTAACATTGTAGATACTAAAGGCGTTCTGCTTCTACAAGTCAAGTATAGTTTGATTATATACGTTGTATTCATTTTTTTGTTTTTCTTTTTCTTCTCCTGTTTCTAGGAAAATTTTTAAATCAAGTTCCCTGTTGTTTTTTAACAAACTAAAATTTACTTTGTTATCAACATAATTAATACTTAATGCGAAAGCGTCATCTTTACAATAAACTTCTTTCTTTAATTCTGGAAAGGTGTAAATTGCGAGTTCGTTTTTTATTGTTTTTGCTAATGAACCGTAAATTAACACCCCCTTAAATTTTAATCCTCCAAAATCATTGATGAAAACAAAGCGATTTCCTACCCTAAAAAAAATCAAAGAATCTTTTTTTTGGCATTGTAGTCGGAGTGCGTTTTGGATGAATCCAAGATTTCTTCTTTCCTTTTTAGGAACTAGGTATAAAAAGTTTTTCCCTTTTATCACCTTTGATACTTTAGATAAAAAACAATCAATATTTTCTTTCATTTAGTTCTAACGTTTTAAAGTTAAACCTATATTCTCGATTTTCCTTTAGTGGACATTTCCGAAAATCGCTAATCAAATCGCCTTCCGGACGTCTTTCTATTCTGAAAATCAATCTCCTAGGGTGTTTGTTGGAGATAAAGACTTCTATGATTGAGCCTATTCTCCAATCATCTTTTATCGCCGAAAAAAAGCACCGAAGACCGTGATTGAAATTTAGATAGGAGGTAGGGAAGATCCGCCTTTCTTCTTGTGGGTTTTCAAATTCAAATTGATACACTTTCATTTTCTAACGGGAATAATAATTGATAAGCACTTCTTGCGGCAAAATAACTTTAGATTGAAATGATATTCCAATAATCGGCAATATTGTTTTTTCCTCTTTATCAACTCTAAAAAGTTTTTTGTTCATGAGACAAATATATGAAAACTCTTCAAATCCAGCATCGATCAACACGCTTTTAAGCATTTCTCTTTCAAAATAGCCAAACATTTTATATTTTAGCTCATAAATAATTTCATCTTCTATTGTTTCTCCTAGTTTTCTTTTTATATTTATTGTTGTTTTTTGTCTCAAAAAACAACTTAAACATCCATATACATCTTTAATTCTTTTCATTTTATGAATATTGCTTTTTCAGTATTTTTATAAAATTTTGATTTTCTTATTTGTTCGGCATAATTTTTTCTCATTGAAAAAATATCAGATACCGGAAGTTTCCTTCTTTTTAATTCTTCAATATTTTGAATTTCGTTAAATATGAATATATTAAAAATTTCTTTTTTGAGCACCTCTTTTTCAGTATTTTTAAAAAGTCCAACAAAAAAAACATTTTTGTTTTTCAGGGAAACAATGAGAAAAAAATCATCCATTCCGGTACGTTCGTAACACTCTACTAAATATTCTGTTTTCATGACATGGTATAATTGATATAATAAAAAAGTTTAGCAGGAGTTAAGCGGTCGAGGGAAAGACGAGTTAAACATTCTTTTCCTTTGTATTGGCAAAAAATATCTATTTCTTCCAGTTCTCTAATAGTTCTTATTTTTAATCTTTCATCGCTTATATTTTTATTGCTAAAACCTTCGCACGGGGCAAATCCATACCCCATTAAATAAAAAGTTTTATAGTTCTTCAAAAAGTAGTCGCGCAAATAGAATGGCCATTGTTTGTTTTTCCTGTTTACAATAAAAGCTCCACCGCTTTTTGAAAAAAACACGTCCGGGAATATGTAAAAATATTCCGACTCACTATTCATGAAAATATAAGGTGCTTTCATTTCTCATTTTGTTGACAAGTTGCGCCATTTTACGCCCTCCTGAAATTATCTCAATTTGATGCCCTGTTGCCACAATGGCACCCATTATTTTTTTGTCGTCTCCATAGATCACGCTAAACGACATTGCTTCCTTTTTAGCCACAATCGCTGAAAGATAATTCACATACTCTTCAACAACTTCTTTTTCCGTGTTTAGATTTTTCAAACATCCTAACACAACAACACGATATTTCGCTTTCATATTTTTTATCTAATTGTTTTGCTAAATAATAAGTTTTCCTTCAATGGTAAAAAGCGTTGTATAGTCTCCTCTTTTCAATTCCTTAATTTCTAGCCCCGCTCCGACAAAAACTTCCCTTATTACCTCTTTCACCTTCGCTTTCTTCTCTTCCCGTTCTCTATACGAGTTCCCGAAAAAAAACAACTCTAACGCGTTAGCGTATTCCGTAATTGCGCCGTCTTCTACAAACTCCATAAAGATTTCTTCAAACCCTCCCACTCTTTCGTTTATCTCTCTTATTGCCTTTCGCTTCAACGGAAATACGTCTAACAACGGATATCTTTCTTTCATTTGCTCTTGTGTTCCTTTCATGTCTTTACTATATCTTTTTTCTCTCATTTGTCAATAGCTTTTTATTATTTTTTTCTCTCATCAACATCTTTTTTTTCTCCTGCTCTTCCTTCTCAAACTCTCTCCCTTTTTCTCAACCTTTTTCTTTCCTCTTCTCATTACTTTCCGGGGGGGGGGAGGGGGAACCTTTAGGAGGGGGAGGGAGGTCTTTCCGACTTCCTCCATGTTCTTCTCCCTCTTTCTCGTGGCGGGTGGTTTTTTGGTGTTACGGCTAATCACGTCGAACGGGACTAACCAGCTTGCCCTCCCTCCTCCTAAATCCTCCTCCCTCCTGGCGGCCAAATGAGTTCATCATTGGATTTTTCGAAAAAAAGGCCATTTCCTGACATTTTGGAGTAAGGCGTTGATAAAGTGTGCGCTTAGGCAAGGCGAAAAATCTATATGCGAAATGTTGACAAATTTTCAATTTTGTGCATACCCGATTGCCGCGTTGTCAAGCTTGCCTCCAAAAAGCGGGCAAGGGCGGCTAGCCTCAAAGCATCAAGTTGCGGTTAGTGATCCGCTTGACAAGGGCGATTTTTGCACCGTTATCGGTAAAACGCAACAGTTTTTTTTAGTGGAGTGTGCGCTTCTTGTGTGCAATCTTCGTAACTCATTGATACTCTATTATACTTCGCATAACACACATAATGCAAAATCGGGGGACATAGAGGTCAACCTCGGATAACGCACTACAAGCCACCTAGCACGCGCCGCCTTTCCCGGATGATATGTGTATCGGCTCACCTCTCAAAAGGCCCGTACAAGCCAACCTCGCAAGCCGTTTTTCGGCACAACCGTAAGAATTAGAATAATTATTGAAGTTTTGCCTAGTTTCTCGCATGTTTCGCCGCACGCACGCAGACCAGCATGAGGCAAGGACGGCGGCCATGAGAGGGCGCAACTACCCCTAGGTGCTTGGTGTGTTGCCATGCCATACAGGGGGCGCCGGGGAAAAAGTCGCGGGTGTTTTGCGCTGGACAAAGAAGGTATCACGCTGTGTAATAGGGAAAAAAAAGAAAAAGAGATAGGAAAAAAGTAAAACGGCCTATAGGGAGAAAACGTAGTTTGTTAGAGAAAAAGAAAAAGGAGTAAAAAAAAGGTAAAAGGAAAAAATAGTATGTATAAGGAGAAAAGGAAGTTGATTGGAGAGAAGAAGAGGGAAGAGGAAGAAAGAAAGAATAAATAAGAAAGAAAGAAGGAGAAGGGAGAAGAAGAGAGAGATGACGGGAAAAGAGCAGATGGAAGAGTTGTGTAAGGAGTTGAGAGAGGAGCTTAGGAGTGGAGTGATAAGGGGGTTGGGAGAGGGGTTGGCGAGGCGAGGGATGAGTCAGGCGATATTCAAGCGGATGGGAGGGCCGGAGGTATGGGCGAGGGTGAGCAAAGGAGGAGTGAAGAGGGAAGTAGGAGAGGGAAAAAAGGAGGAAGAGGGAGAGTTGAAGAAGGGAGAGCTGTGTGAGTTTTTGAGCAGGGTGATAAGAGGGCGGGAGCTAGGGATGAGTGGGAAGGAGAAGATGAGTGCAGTAGGGTTGTACATGAGGTTGAAGGGATGGGACAAGGTGAAGGAGAAGGAGGAAGAGATGGTAGGGGAAGAGTTGGTAGAGCTGTTAGGAGGGAGTAAGGGAGTCGGAGAGAAGAATGATACGGAGGAGAGTTGACAATGGGAATAAGGATGAATTAAAGTAAAAGAGGAATGAGAAAGAACAGCGAAGGCGAGATAAGAGTGAGGTGTGCGGAGGCGGAGCGAGGCTTTCTGGCAGGAGTGAAGGAGATGGTGAAGATGAGGGCAGAGATGGGAGTGATGCCGTGGGGGAAGCATGTATTTTATCCAAGGATGTTGCACAAGGCGAGGCCGCTGAAGGTGAGTGATTTTTTAGTAGATGATGAGAGATGGTATGTGAGTGTGAGGGATGTGGATATGGAGAAATGGGGTAGTAAGCATCATTTATACCGGAGTGCAAGTGGGAAGTATTATTTGGGTTTATTGTTTAAGAGTACAAAGGCGAGGAGTGTGAGGAGGAAGATAAGCCTTGGGACGAAAGACGAGGAGGAAGCGAAAGAGCGGAGGGAGTTGTTTTATGAGGAGTGGGAAGGGAAGCATCTGACATGGGCGCAATGTGAGGGAGCGAAGTGGAACATGAAGGTGTCTGGGTGTGCGGTGATAGGGAGCAAGAGTGCGTTGGAGAGGAAGGCGAGGGAAATGCAGGAGAAGGCGAACCGGGAACAGGCGAAGGCAATATGCAAGGAGTTGGCATTAAAGCGAAAGGCGCAGGTAAAACTGGAAGGATTTAAAAAGAAGACGGAAGAGATAAAGAGGAGGAGGGTGTTAATGGTAGGAGGGGTAGAGAAAATAGGAGACGCCGTAGTAAGGAGGACGAAGAGAAAAGGAGTGGAAAGGTGAAAGCTATGAAAGAAAAAGAAGTAGGAATAATGGTAAAAGAGAAGAAGGAAGGAGGGTTGGAACTGCATTTGTTTCCGAGCAAGGAGGCAATGGCAAGGTGGCGAGGGGAGGACAGCGAGCATGACGTGGAGGGGCGATATCAGGAGTGGGTGTTGCCAGTAGAGGTATTGGAAGACCTTTGGGCGGCGGCGCAAGGGGAAGAGTAAAGTTTTTTTAAACGTCCGGTGCAAGAGGCATCCTCAAATAACAAACAAACAATAGAAGTTGGGTGGAGGCGAGGAGGCGTGGTGCGCGAACCGCTACGTCCCGGACGGCCTATGCCCAGCAAAAGGAAAGTATGAAAATAATCGTAGATATAGGGCATGCCCGGAAGACTGGGGCGGAAGGGAATGGATTGGAAGAGCATGAGGTATCATGCGTAGTAGCGGGCTATCTGGTGGAAGAGTTGGGAAAACTTGGACATGAGGTGCAGGTGTTGGACTTTCCGAGGATGAGCAATGCGGCAGACTTGAACGAAACGATAAAGGCGGCGAATGCGTCTGGGTACGAGGCAGGAGTATCGTTGCATTGCGACAGCGCCAGTAAAATGGTAGGAGGCAAGGAGGTATTAAACCCGGAACCTCATGGGGCGCATGTATGCTTTTATCCGAGTAGCGTAAAAGGGGCACGGCTGGCGAGTGCGATAGCAGGAGAGCTGTGTGTATTGTTGCCGGGGAGGGCAAACAAAGTGCAGGGGCGAGCGAACCTTGCGATATTGAGGAAAACGAAGATGCCGTTTGTATTGTGTGAGTGTGGATTTATAAGCAACCCGGAGGACGCAGAGGTGATGAGGAGGCGGCCAAAGGAAATAGCGGAAGCAATAGCGAAAGGAGTGGACGCCTATGCGAGAGGAAAGTGAGGAGGCAATGGACAAAGAGGCAGTAGGAGAGTTTGTTGACAGCATCGTAATCGCCCCCGAAGTGGGAGGTGTTGACGAGAAGGCAGAGGGATTTGTGTGGGTATTGAGGAGCAAGAACAAGTTTTTGGTAAGGGAGGGGAAGAAGGACAGGAGTGGGCAAAGGTGGAAGCGGAAGCCAGAATACGCTTACATGTACTACCGTGGGATGATGGCAGGAGGGCTACAGAAGGAAGCGTCGTGCCTGTTATCGGAGGCGAAGGTGTTTGAACTGCCGTTGCCTAGGAGGAAGTATAACACGGAGGTATGGGACGTTGTGAGGTGCAGGCTAGTTGAGGATGCAGTAGAGGAACCGATATATAGCGAAGCGGAAGCGTTGCTAAAGTTTAACCGTTAGTCATGGAAGTAAGCGAGATAGCCAAGTTGTTGAAAGACCCGATGTGGAGGATATCGCATTTGTATGAGATAAAACTCACGGACGGGAACATCATACCATACAAGCCGAGGAAGTTTCAGGAGGAGTTGCACCGGGCGTGTTACTGTGAGGGGAAGCGTCGTTTTTTGATACCAAAGAGTAGGCGTCAGGGGTGTTCTACGGCGATAGGAGTGATGATGGCAGACATGGCGGCTTTTGAGGAAGGGTGGAAACTGGCGTTGGTGGACAGGACGCTGGGAGACGCAAAGGAAAAGCTGACGGACATTGTGAAGGTAGCCTTGGACAGTTTGAAGCGGAAATTGCCGGGGTTGTTTGAGATAAGCTATTTCCAGTCCCGCATCATAGTGAAGATGACAGGGAGGAGGGCCAGCGAGATAGTTGGCGGTAAATATTTCCGAGGTAGTGGACTTGGTTTTGCCCACATATCAGAGCTTGGCACCATAGCGACGAGCGAACCGAAGCGAGCGGCAGAAATAGTAAACGGCACATTCCCGGCGGCCAAGGACGGCTTTATATTCGTGGAGACGACGGTACGGGGCGGGAAGCGAGGGGTATTCTACGAAAACGTGATGAATGCGTTGAGCGTGCCGGAGGAGGAGCGAGGGGAGAAAGATTTCCATGTGGTATTTTTGCCGTGGTGGAGTGACGAGAACAACAAATCGAAAGGGGGAGAGGCGATAAATGCGGCCACAGAGAGTTATTTTGAGACGCTTAGGAGCAAGAGCGGGATTGTTGTAACCGAGGAGCAAAAGCGTTGGTGGCAACAGGCCAAGAGGCAACACGGGGTGTCAATGAATGAGGAATACCCTTCGACCTTGGAAGAGGCTTTTGAGGTTCCGATGGAGGGTGCCATATTGGAGGCGGTGTTGGACAAGGCAGTACAGGAGGGCGCTTTTCGGAAGTTGGCCTATGACGCAACAAAGCCATGCTATTGCACATGGGACTTGGGAGCGCCGCTGAACACGATTAACCTTGTATTCCAGCTGGACGGCCCCTTCATCAACGTATTGGAGTTGGACAGCGGGTTGCATGCAAGCGAACGTGTGGCAGAGCGTGTAACAAGGCTCAAAAGCAAATATCCTACATTACAGGCAAACTTCCTTCCGCATGACGGAGGGTACATGACGGACACGGGGATGACACAGGCGCAGATGTGGCAGGAGGCAGGGTTGCCGGGCATACAGTTGTTACCGAAATCGAAAGACAAATGGATAGGCATCAATTACCTTTTGGGGATGTTTGACCTGTTCCGGTTTGACGTGGAGGGGACAGGAAGGGCGTATAGCTACTGGTTAAGCTACAGGTGCAAGCCGGAGGTAAGCGAGGGAGGCATATTTAAGAATGAGATTGTGCATGACAATGCGTCCCATTGGGCAGACCCGTTGAGGTATGTAGCGGAGGCGAAAATGAACAATTTGCTTGTGCAAGGTCCAACAACCCAAGACTATAAGGCCGGAATAACATGTACATTTGGGAAATATCATCGTGAGCGAAACATTGGACATAACTGGCGAGGACGGTTTGAGCGTACTTTCCGAATCTGACAGGGTGTTAAGGAGGGACGCAGGGATGGGATTGAGTGAGGCATGGAAGCTTCACGAGGGAGGCGTGCGCCTCTATACCGGAGGCGGGCTTGTGCTGGGACACTACTACCGCATCGACCCGGAGGAGGTTCGTGTGTGGGGCATGGAGTCAGAGTTTCTTCGGACAAGGCATATTTCCGATAGCGCTGTGGACTATGATGAGGCCAATGGGTTTTTCTTTTTTTTGGGTATTGGAGACTATGTTGGCTTTTTAAAGCACTTAAAGGCAAGTGCCCACCTTCAATTTGGTAGTGGACATAGGAGAGGAAAGTTGTATGTTTACTCACGTAAGGAGTTGGACTTATACATAAAACTTAAACTAAGGAGTAAAAAATGTCAGGAGTAGGAAGTGCAGTAGGAGCAGTAGTAGGAACAATCATTGCGCCCGGCGTGGGGACTACAATCGGTGCGGCCTTGGGTGGTGCGGCTGATAGTGTTGCCAGCAAGGGTAAAGGCGAGTCAGCCCCCAAACCTGTAGAGACGTATGAGACGCAACAGGAGGCAGTAAGGAGCCAGTCGAAGGCAAACAGGCGCAGGAGTTCTTTCTCAAATACGTTTGTTGCATCCAGAGGGATGGGAACAGGCGGCATTGGTAAAAGCTTTTTAGGCCAGTAATATGTTGTACAACAACCAGAGTCCAAAGCAGAAGAGGGAGCAACTCTATTCGTACAGACAGAGATATGTATCTAACTGGCAACGAGTTGCGGAGTTTGTAGAGCCAGACAGGCGGTTTAACCTGAATGGAGCTGTACAGGAATCCACACCTAATAATGAGGGATATATTGACACGACGCTTGAGCGTGCGTTGAGGTTGAACGCAACAGGCCAGCATGAGCTTGTAATGCCCAAAGCTAGTGAGTGGTTCACCTTTACGCCCTTGGCGAAAGCGGCAGACAGGGAGCTGGTGACAAGCACCATTGACGACGAGTATGCCGAGACTGCAAGGGTTGTGTCCATGTTCATGAGGAACAGCAACCTGCACACGGCAAGCGAGCTTTTCTTCTGGGACAGGGCGGCTTATGGCATTGGCGCTTTTTGGGCAGAGTGGGACACAAGGAAGCGAGGCTTTAGCTTTTATTCAATCCCCGTTGGGACATTCATGGTGGACAAAGACAAATTTGGCCGGATGAATATGTTCTGTTGGGACGACTGGATGCGAAACCAAGACATTGTAGCAACGTTCCCGGAAAAGAATTTGCCTCAAACGGTAAAGGATAAATACATGGCCAACTCCAACAGCCCGGACAACTACCTTGTGTTCCATTTGTTGGAGCGAGTGGAGCGCACCGGGGACGAAGGGCTTATTGCCCGTGCAGACGGCAAGGAGTGGGTGCTTCGTTCCGTGTACGACGCAACAGGCGACGTATTGCTTGAGCAATTCTTCAAGAACTGTCCTGTCATTTGTTGCAACTGTTTTGACTTGCCCAACAGCCCGTATGGGTATGGGTTTGGGAAGGTTTCCTTGGCAGACCAGATTGAGTTGGTGAATTGCCTGAAAGCGTTGGCAGAGGCGGCCCAACAGAAGATTTTCCCGCCGATGCTTGTACCCGAAGGCTTCCAAGGGAACATTGGCTATGGTGCTGGGGAGGTGACAACCTTTAACCCGCTGAACATTCAGGCAAGGCCGTCGCCCTTGTTCCAACAGGCTTCACAAACCTCTGACTGTCAATGGCAAATTGAGAGGTTCGAGCGTGTCATCAATGAGGCATGTGACGTTAATTTGTTTATGCCGCTGTTGCAGGTGAAGGACCCGCAATACATGAAGGCCACAGTAGCGCAGATGATTGAGTCTTATTCGGCACGCATCAGCTCTACGGCTTATACGAGGTTGATTGAGCAATTCCTGCAACCCTTGGTGGACTTTTGCTACAACACGCTGGTGCAACATGGTTATGTCCGTCCTTTGAGGGATTATCATATTCAGTTCTGCACGCCGTTCCAGATTCTTTTGGACAGGCATCAGCCGACCTTGTTTACGGAGTTCCTGCAAACGGTAGTCATTCCTCTTTCACAAATCGACCCGACCGTTCTGGACTCTGTGAATGCTGACTATATTTTCCGAAGGAGCATGCTTGATATTGGCCTGTCACCCAAGTACTCTAGGACGGAGGCGAAGGTGGAACAGATGAGGAGAGAACGCCAAGCGGCTCAAGACGAGGCAAACCAGATGGCTAATGCCAAGACATTCTCGGAAGTGCAGAAGAATCTTGGAGCGGCCAGCAAAGACATGAATCTGATTTAATCATGAAAGCAGACAAAAACACGGACGAAGTAGAAATCACCAGCCTTCTTGGGGACACGGTAAGGATTCCCAAGGAGGTGTATGACAAAGCCAAGGAAGTATTGGATTCCGACCCGGACAAATACATCCTGTTCGTCCTCAAGGCGATTGCCAGCGGAAGCAGGTACAATCTTCCAGGCGCATTGAAGGCAGGATTCAACGAGAACAAACTCTTCTATATTGAAGGAATAAACGCACTAATTGAAGTAATCGAAGCATTATATGAGCGAAACTGAAACCACCCAGCCCGCCGCGCAACAGGCGCAACCTCCGGCCACACAGGAAACTAAGATGCCGGGAACCATGTCATTGAGCGACCCTTCCTTAACCCAAAAACCTGCCGAGACATTTACTGTTGACAGCATTGTAAATAAAGACGGCACGTTTAAGGAAGGGTGGGCCTCTTCTTTTGAGGGAGGCGAGAGCTTGTCCAATAAGTATAACAATATCAATGACTTAATTAAAGGCTTTGTCAATGCCAACAAGCTTATTGGCAAAAAATCGGAACAGGTTACACGCCCCGGAGCCGATGCTACTGACGAGCAGAAGAAGGCATGGCGTGAGCATTTGGGTGTTCCTGAAAAAGCGGAAGACTACCAAGTCCCTGACGAATACAAAGAGACGGTGGACGCAGAGTCGTTTAAAGAGTTTGCCCAGTTTGCCCATGAGCATAACATCCCTGCCGACACGATGCAGGAGTTGCTTCGTTTTCAGGAACGGTATGCGGCCAAGCTGAATGAGGCTAATGCCAAGCGAATCGAAGAACAGGCAAAAGAGGCTAAGAAATACTTCCAAGCGGAGTGGGGAGGCTTGTATGAGCGCAACTTTAACTTGCTCAAGGACGGTCTTGTTAGGGCAGGGATTGACATTGAGTCCCCTGACATGGCGGGCGCTCTGAACAATCCCTTCATCCTTTCTGCGTTGTTTGACAAGGTTTCCAGTATGCAGGACGGAACGATGCCCGTCCCCGGCTTCATGAAGGCTTCTGCGGCTGACGCTAAGGAGCAAATCATGGGGTTGATTAACAAGTATGGCTCGGTAAACCAAATGCCTCATGACGCACGAGAGCTGTACCACAGGCTCCTTGCGAACAAAAATATCAAATGGTGAAGCAAGTTATGCTTGCATGCGCCATGCCGTAAGGGTTTAATAGTCCCTGTGATGGTGTGAGTTTTTTTCTCCGTATTTTGTCTCACACCAAAAACAAAATGCTAATGCCCGTTGGAGGAAAGAACACAACATAAGAACCTCCAACGGGCATTTTTTTATTGCAATCTCTCGTCGTGTGTTGCATACTGCGCTTGCTGTTGTGAAACAGTAGTGTGATTGCATGATTCAATAAGAGCGAAAAGGCGATAACATAGGGATAAATGAGGAGGGGGTACGTTTGTGCATAGCGTACCCCCTCTATTTTTGTTTGCTTTTTCATAAAGTTTATGCATTTGTTTTCTTAAAGGCAACCCGTTTGGACACTTGCTTTAACACTCATAGTATAAGAGGACAGCCGTCTTCCTCATCAAACAGCCCTACTTTAAGGACACCTGTCGAACCTATTTTGACGGTAAGAATTAAAAGTATAACTAAATTATGGCAAATTACGGAAACTTCCAGACTCTTGCTGTAAACGAGTACACGCCCATGATTTATGCGGCTGTTCAGCAGATGCGCTCTAGAACGGAGCGTTTCATGAGGGTTTACGGCATGAATTCCCGGCAGCGCAGGTTCCAAATCATTGACCCTGTAAGCTCCACTCAAATCACCGACCTGTATGGTGCGACCAACCCACAACAGGCCGAGTTCAGACAGCGGTGGCTTAAAACCAAAATCTTCAAGTCCACTCATGAGATTTCCCGCACGGAAATGCAACAGGCAGGGACCATTGACTCTCCGCTTCCCCGCATTGTGGACGCAGAGCGCATGGAAATGCAACGTCGCCGTGACTTGGTGGCTGTTGAGGGCCTTATTGGTACTGCGTGGACTGGCGAGAATGGCGACATCCCCGTTGCCTTCAACGAAGCGGCCAACACGATTCCTGTTGGCTACGTTCAGAGCGGAACCTATACGGCATCCGGCCTGACCTTTGACAAGATTGTACGAGCCAAGACTATCTTTGGCATGCGTAACGTGTTGGGGCAGGACGTGGAACGTCAGGATTTGGGTGGCCCTGAAATGGTAATCCTTTGTACCCATGAAGAGCTTGCGGCTCTCTACGGCATCAAGGAATTCACGAACATCCTTTACTCTGACCAGCGTCCGATTGCCAGCGGCTACATTGACAACGTGCTTGGCGTGCGTTTCATTGCGCTGACTGCGGACATGCTTCCGTTCGGTTCCCGTCCGCTTGGTACTGCGGCCGACCCGACCGCTGGTACATCCACGGCGAATGTGCGAACCCTCATTGCCTTCACGATGAACTCTGTTGCGTTTGGCGTGCTGGAAGAGCTGTTCGTCAGGATTGAGGAACTTCCGACCAACCAGTATGTATGGCAGACGTACTCTGAAATCGCAATGGGTGCGACCCGAATCGAAGACAAGGGCGTGCTCAAGATTGATGTTTCTGGTTCAAGCGGTAATTTCTAATCAAACAAAGGAAGGAGTATAATATATGGCTATTGTAAATTCTTTGGCTAAAACCCAAGTGGAAGCTGGTATGCCGCCCTATTTGAGCGCACAGCTACAGCGTGGGCAGGTGCTGAAAAAGACTATCGTTTACAAGGCTGGGACTGCGGCAACCGCCGCTTCCTCCACCATTATGGACATCCCTCTTCCTCCGGGAGTAGTGATTGATGTCTCCTCGATTGCGTGTACGCATGACGGGATTGGTGCAGGAAATCTCACCTTGGGCCTAGAAGTCCACGATAAGCGTGGGGACAAGGTTAATGATGATGGACCTTCTCTTCCAGCACTTACCGTAACCGCAACCGCAGGTGAAATCGTTCGGTTTGCTTCAACCACCAATTTTGGAAGCAAGATTCTCTGGGACCCTGCCCAGTTCTTGGTGGATAATAATGTACTTATCAACGGAACTGCGGCAACATATGCTCTTCTCAAGGAGAAATATGATTTCGTTCTGACTATTACCAACTCTGCGGCGATTGCGGCCAACAAGCAGTTTGTAATCGTTATGGACTTAGTTATCCCCTAATCTGAAAAAACAATGACTGACCTAGATATTGCTAATTATGCCTTGGGGTTGTTAGGCCAATACAAAATCCAAAGCTACCCGGAAACGGGGAAAAAGTCAGTAGAAGGTCAGGCATTAGAGGCATATCTTCCATTCGCTATTCAAGATGTCATGATTGATGGCGAATGGAACTTCGCCCGGAAAAGGGTAATCATTGAGCCGTCACCCACAGAGGTGGCGGCCTTTGGTTATCACAATGCTTTCCCGAAGCCTGACGACTTGGTGACAATCATATCCGTGAATGGAGAGCCTTGGAATATTCAGGCGCAGTTTGTGCAGATAGAGGGAGAGTTCATCTTGGCAAACGTTGACCAGTTGAGGCTGGTTTACATTGCCGCCCCCACAGACGGGACAACGCTTCAAGGCATACCTGACCAGCTAAAACCGCTCATAGGAATCAGGTGGGCCTATCTTACGTGTGTACGCATCACGAACAACATTGAACTCTATAACATGATAGCGGACATGTACCAGAGGGAGTTGCACAGGATGCGGGACAACGACTTCATCAACAACACGGGAGGCAGGTTTAACTACCGCAACAAGCTTATGAGCCAGTCCACTTGGGGCCGCTATCCGTTTGGGACGACAGCACCCTACCAAGGCTCTTATACCTACATTCCCGATTAAACTAAAAACCTTCCAGACATATGGCCTCAAATACCCGGCAATTTCAAATGCAACTCAACTTCAACGGGGGGCAGGTTTCCGAGAACTTCACCCCACGAGTTGACATGCAGAAATACCAGACGAGTTGTTCATTGATGAGGAACTTTATTCCTCGGCAGTTTGGTATGTTAAAGAGGCGACCGGGTTTTGGTGTGATTGACGCATTCAAAAATCCTTTTCGGATATTGAAGTTCCCTTGCACCAACAACGAGGAATACATTGTTTGCGTCCACTCCGACAACAAGTATGAGAGCGGTGGTTGCACTCCCTTCGCAACCATTTACCAATGCGGGTATTTTGGAGACGAGACGAGGAAATGGGAGGTAAATCTTGAGATAGATTCTGTTTTTCAGGCTGGCATCAACGGATGGACGGCTGATGTTGGCAATGAGAGGCATGGGCGTTTTTGGGACACGGACTTGGAGAAAATCAAGTATGTCTCCCAAAACGACAAAATGTGGATAGTGCATCCCGACTTCTTCCCGCTGGAATTAACAAGGACAGCCACACAGGCGAAAATGCCTGATATTTCTATGGCGGACGACCAGTACGTGGTGGAGTTTGACACGTCTTCGCACTTAAACATTTCCACAAAAAACTCTCTTTGCTTTGGCCTGTATGGTGTTGATAAGCTCAAGGCTAAAACGAATCCTTTCCTTACCTTAAACTTCAAGGACAACAAATCTATCAGCTTTGGTTTTAGCGGTAGTGGAAACAACATGAAGTGGGCCATTACTGACTCATCCGGTGTGGAACATCCCTTGGAGGATATAGGGATTGGCTCTGGACAGGTTGTTGCTTTCTCCGATTTCAATCAAAATATTCCTATCAACTGTTATTGTTTCCTGACATGGCGGGGAGGCAAGCTGTATGCCAGCATTGGTTGCAACAATGCTTACGGCACGATAGGTCATTATGCCTACTCATCATCCGAGGTAGAGATTGACAGCTCTCTTGGGGCCGTCACCAGTTTTTGCGTTGGTGGGACTCCGGGAGGACAAAACGCCGCCCAAAGCTATGTTTCGTTCAAGGAGTCGTTTAGTGCTGGAACCGGATATAGTGGCATTGGTATTAAGGTGAATTATGGTCAGGGAGACGTTCCAACCCAAAGCTTCAACAACAATGACCACAGGAGTTCGTTGATAATGGGTCAAATGTTTGGCGACACGTCGAAAGTGTTCGCTGGGAACGATTATAAAATTGAGCATTACAACAATGCCGTTTTCCCGATTAAACAGATATATCAGGGCAACGAAAAGATTTATCAGGAAGAAGCTGTTATCGGCTTCAAGCTGACAACAATGGACTTCCTGACTTATCCCAAGAGCGACGACTACTATATAAGGGATAAAAGCCAAGGAACTAATCCTGATAGTCCCATGTTTTGTAGGAACCATGAGACATACCCGGATATTCCCTATTACGTCTATGAGGTCACCAGCGTCTCTTTAAACACTATCAACGCTGTTTTTGGGGACAGGTATTTCCTTTCTGATGGTTCCGTCTCGCAATTAACAGGCAACGACGGGACTCGAATTGCCGAGTGGTTAAAAGAATATACTCCGGGGGATATTGTTATCGGCTCCTGCCTGATGAACAAAACGGACGGTGTATTGAATGGGAACATATACAACTTCTCTACTGGCTCCAACGTCGGCATTCCCATTAACTTCTTTAGGATGGCAAACATCGTATGCCGCTACGTCCGAGGCGACTGGACTCTTAGCACAGACGCAAAAGTGGCGACAAACAAAGGTGTTCTCGTGAGTTATTTGGAGAATAGCAAGGTCTTTTCAGGCTATCCTTCTGGCGGCGGCTACACAGTCTTCCGAATCGGCAATGGCTATTTCTCACAGCCGAGGAAGCTTAGCATGTCGGGAAGCAACACTCCGGGCGTATTTGTTGGGCTTGTTTATATTGGTGAGAACGGAACTGTATCTACTGATACGGGTGATGCTGGCCAGTCCATTGAGGTTGATAATGGAGGTGGTGTTTATCAGACAGACATTCCCTTTGCCGTGTGGCCTAATCAAAAGAGGCTTACTTCAACAACGACAGATGCGACGGTATTCCAAAACCTGACAATTATGCCAATGATGTATGCCCCTGTGCTGGATGGCATATTCAAAACATTTAGGTCCTTGTTTGGGATGGGCAACTACCAGCTGACTCAAACCAATATCAGTGACACCAACTACTATTCGGCCAAGTTTAACGATTTAGTCAAGTGTGCCTTCTCTGTAGAAAAAGGCTATCCTTCCTGCATAGCGTTGCGTAATGGGCGGCTGATATTGGCTTCAACCAAGGCCCAACCCCAAACAATATGGGCTTCCCGTGTTGACAGGTATAATGAGTTCTCTGTGGACGACATGGCAGATTCCGGCTGGGATTTGACGATAGGCGCGAACCAGAGCCAAAAGATTCAATGGTTGTCTTCCTCTAAGGATTTGATAGTAGGAACAGACATTGGCGAATGGGTGCTGAACGACAGCGACTCAAGCAATCCTGTACCCATTATTAAAGAGCAATCCAGATGGGGTTCTTCTGTGGCGCAAGGGGAACTGATGACGGAGAGCCTGTTTTTTATTCCTAGAGACAAAAAGGGTGTTATCCAGTCAATCTACTCTTTCCAGATTGATGGCTACACATCGGAAGATGTGACGATTATGGCATCCGATTTGTTTGATTATGGGATTACTTCTCATTCTATTCAGAAAGACCCTGACCCAATCTGGTGGGGTACTACTGGCGACGGAAGGCTTTTAGGGCTTCTGTATAACCGGGTGCAGGACATCAATGGCTGGTTCCAATGCGATATTCAAGGAGCCTTCATAAATCAGGTATGCTGTTACAATAACCCGGTAAAAGGCGAAGAAGGATTGATAGTTTCCGTAAAAGGCAAAGGCGAGAACGATTTCGTAAACGCCAATCAATACTTCCTCTCTTATATGGAGGACAGCAATCCTTGTGTTGACTTCTTCTCCACAGGGCATACGAGCGACACAGATGCTATGGCTTATGGAGGTTTTGTAAACAATTCATGGAACAACTTCTCCACAGGGCAGACGAGCGACACAGATGCTATGGCTTATGGAGGTTTTGTAAACAATTCATGGAACAACTTCTCCACAGGGCAGACGAGCGACACAGATGCTATGGCTTATGGAGGTTTTGTAAACAATTCATGGAACAACTTCTCCACAGGGCAGACGAGCGACACAGATGCTCTTAACACTCTAATTGTAAATGGCTACTTCAAGGAAAACACAAATAGTTCGCAATTCACAGTTCAGGCCAAAACCCCTACAACTCAAAGTTGGATATCAAGATTTTCTTTTTCCTTCGATGAGTCTGCTATTTTCAACAATCCGGTCGCTAGTGGGAGTGATGTTGAGATAGAGACTTTCTTTTTTGAGAACCAGTACGACCCCTCTCAAGAGGTATTAACCAAAGGGCCGTTTAGGTTGTTTATTTTCGACGCAGAGACGCAAGAATTCCTTACTTACTCTATCAACTCGATATTGTTGCCTGACGACAAAAATCAGTTGCCAATCCTTGAGTTCAGTTTCTTGGGGTTGGTGTTGAAGGCAAACCAGAAGATAAGGTGTTACTTCTCTTCGGCATCGGTTCCCTCATGGGAAGGTGCAGAACAGATTTTGCAGTTATCAGTCTTTGACGAGGCCGGCCATGATGTGGAATATGGATATTTCCCATACATGGATGTGAGAGTTAAAGCTACTACACCCAAGATAGAGTGGGACGAAACCAAGCCTGTATATCTGGACATCATTTCATCTAACGGGCAAACAACCACAGGCTATTGCTTTGGCGGCAATGAGGTAAATAATAATTATTCTTATTACCAGCAAGCGCCGGAGGGTGAAGGCTTGTTCTCCCAGAGCCAAATCGTATTTAATGTTAAGTCTGAAATTGAAAACGATATTGGCCAAGCCGGGAACAGCGGATTTATTACTCCCCCGTCCAGCACCTCATCGACTCTTCCAAACTTTGTTTTTGGGCTTCATATCTTTTCGGAGTTTATTTCAATGCCAATGGGGAATGCCAATAATTATGTCATTCCTGCGACCACTACGAAGATTAGCCAACTTAGGTATCAAGTATCACGGGATGAGAGCAACGACGTAACTCCTTCATCTTCATTCCTTAGTGATGACGGACTGGCTTATGGTGCGCCAAGGATTCAGGCCACAGTTCAGGCATTGGACTATGATGCCCCGATAGCTATGGAAAAGAGCACTTCCATGTCGGTATCAACAAACTTGTCTAACGGGAGAGACCATATTGTATTGAGCGGACAAAGCTCTACAGATACAAGACTGTACTTTTCCTTAGATGATGCTAAAAAGGTGAACGTATTAGCGGCGTATATTCTGTATGATTCCACTATCATTAGCTGACACAGGCGGCCTAACCGCAGATGGTTTGTTGCCGTTGACAGGCTTCCCCTCATGGATGTGGGGAAGCGATATTCTTAATGGTCAACTCTGGGGTGGAACAGAAATAGCAGAGCCAGCTTACAACGAAATTTGGACAGACCCTACGACTGGTGTTACGAATGCGCTCCTACCTTCGTTGACTGGATTGGAGCCAATGAACGGCCTGTATGATATTGATTATCAGATAGGTTATCCTGAAATGCCCCAGCCGCCGACATATAACCCCAACACAAGTTATTTATCATCAACGGCTTCCATAGATACGTCAGCTGGGTTTGAGAAGTCTAGTCCCAACAAAATAGCATGGGATGACACGTTTGACCCGTTCGGCTTCAACTCTGCGACGCTTAAAGGATTTGGTAGTGTTCTTTCGGATGTGTCGTCTTCCTTGAGCAAGAAGCGGTCATATGCCAACTATGTCGCCAGTTATGAGAATCAGGCACAGGCGTTAAGGAATCAAGCCGAGTCGGCATACAGGATTGCCGGAATAAACATGTCTCGCCTTCGAGGGAATCAGGCGAAATACCTAGCCCAGCAAAGGGTGTCAGCAGTCAGGACAGGCTTCGCCCCGACTTCCGGTTCCATAGGCGCTGTACAACAGGCGACAATGAGCCAGTTCGAGCAACAAATAGCTGATGCTTGGGTGGAAGCGGAACAAAAGAGGCAGAACACAATGTATCAAGCAAGCGTTGCTGATTGGCGGGCAAGCGAAGCCCGGAAGGCTAGCAAGCGCTCATCCGGTGGATTCCTTGGCTCGCTACTTGGCTCTGGTGTGGGAGCTTATTTTGGAGGCCCCACCGGAATGGCGATAGGTTCTAAGATAGGTTCATCCATAGGAGGGTTATTTTAATCATGGCGACCAACGATACTAGAGACATAAGACTGGGTGTCAGTAGTGCAAACAAGGAGGGGTTGTTGCCTTCTCCTTCAAACCGTTATTTGCGCTCCACTTATGATGCGGCCAGATATGTTCCTATTGGAAATGAGTTTGATAAAGAGAGCCGAGTAAAGGAGCTTGGCGACCTTGGCGAAGGACTCACAATGTGGTCGAAGGCGCAAGCGGAAGTCGAGACAACGAACGACAGTATTCAGTCACGGCGCATGCAAGCAGAGTACATGGAAGCTTCCACACAGGTTTTCAATCAGCTTCAAAAAGACCCCAGCACGATGAACAACCCTGCGGTTTGGCTGGACGTTTATACGGAGGAGATGACATCAAGGGCGGCAGAGATTAACAACAAGTATGCCAAATCGTTTTATGTTGGGCGCAATCAGATGTTGTCCAATGAAAGGCTCAACCTGTTGCTGAAAGAGGAGAAGAACAAGGTGGGCCTGATGGCGGCAGACAGAATATCAAAGATGGCCGCAGACGAAACTAATGCGGCGTTCAAGATTGCTGTGGCCAACAGGGATTTCGGGTTGGCTAGGGAGATAAATAAAAGCCCCTACCTAACACCTGCGGAAAAGATGTTGAATGAGAATGGAATTGTTCAAGCCCAGACACAAGACATCATCCAGCAGGAAACATTGAGGAATCCTTGGGGTGTGCTGGAAGAGGTGAACAGGGATGGCGCTGTACAGCGTCGTGAATTGACCTACGAGCAACAGCAGTACGCATTGAACCAAGCGCAGGGCCGGATAAGCATGATTCAAAAGCAATCGTATGACTCTCTCGTACAGAAGTTTTTGTTCAACCCGGAAGAGTTTGAGATGGATGTCGCCAAAAAGCTATTGGACACAAACCAGCTGACGACCCAGCAATATGTCAACCTCCTCAACATGAAGAAGACCATGAGCGCCAAGGTTGAGCCGACTCCGATGCAGTTTGCGGCCATGTCTAATTGGGCGGTCAAGCTTTCAGAGGATTATCACAAAGAGTCGCCAGAGGGACAGGCCAATATCCTCTCCCAAGCTGAACGGCTTTTTGAGCAGATGAATTTCAGCACCAGCGACAAGAACTCATTGCTCAAGCTTGTAACACAAAAGATTTCCCCGGAAACGTTCAATCAGGCTGACAAGTTGGTAGAGAAGTTTTGGGATAACGGCCAACTCCCTCTGACCAAGACAGAGGATTACACCGGAACTCAAGGAGGGACTACTCCGATTTATTTGACGGAGGAAGAGTTTAATACCCAGTTCAAAGAGAGGAAGAACCAGTTTTTCTTAGACAAAAGCAGGACATACCTAGACCCGAAAACGTCAAAAGACAGGTATGCGGTAATGGAGTATGTGCCGGACTCGAATAATCTGTTCCTGCAAGAAAAGATAAAAAGCGAAGTTCGTTCCGTCCTTTCTGATAAGATTGCTGAATATAGGGCAGAACACAATGGGAAATCTCCTACCGGACAAGAGCTTTATGAGCTTGTTTTTTTCGCACAAGAAGAGGCGTTCTCCCGGAATAATATCAGCAGTATTGACCCATTATCTTCTGCCTCTGTTTATCCTTCTGGACAGCAAGACAGAGACGAAAGAAAGGCGACATTTATTCCGAACAACGTTAGAGTGTCGGACATATCGAATAAAGCTTCTATAGATATTCCGACTAATGGTGCTTTTATTGTTTGGGCCGGAAGTAACTCTTTCATTACAAACGAGAAAGACTGCCTAAGCATATATAAACGGGCAGGGGCGCCCCCTCAAGGATTTATCGTAGCAGATGAATCTTTCCTCCAAGCTCCACACAAAGATTTAATGGATGTGCAAGCTATGATTTCGGCCAAAGCGATAGCGGCGAAAGCTGGATTAGATGCACAAGGAGAGCAGGGAATTTATTGTGCATTGCTTTCCTATTGGAATAATTTATAAACAAATCATGGAAGAGCTTTCAGAACAACCCGAAGATTCTATCCTGTTGGATGAAATAAAGAAAATGAATTCGGGCCTCGCTTCTAATAAGGAGCAACCTGAAATAACAGAAGAGGATTTAGAAGCAAATCCTCAAGCTTACTCTTCTGAACAAATTGAAGGGGTTTTAAGAAACAAGAGAAGTATTCGCACAAAGCTTGACGATTATTTAAGGATGTCGTCTAGCTTGCTTCCTACTACTCCACGAGAAGCCTTAGATGCCGTAGGGACATTGCGTGAGGAACTGCAAGCAAATGGTATAGACCCGGAGTATGAGAGGTATCGTGAGAAGATAAAAAGAAACGAAGATATAGTTTATTCGGTTACTAGGTATATCAATCCAACAACAGGCTTGTTTGGGGATGTTCCTGCACAAGATGTAACAAACAATAAGCTGGAAAAAATACTTAGTGCTGAGCAAATTAGGGATTTCAATAATGCCCCGCAGTTTATGCGAGACAAATATGTTTTCAATCGCATTGTTGAAAACTTTTTCCCGGAAGGGGAGATGGATAAAGGGTATGCACTAGAACTCCTGAAAAAGCATTATCAAACCGACTCCATGCACGGAGTTGTCAGCAAATACGCTCAAGAGCTTCAAAGGAACAAGGATGAGGAGACAGCATACAATGAAGCCTCTACCAGATTTTTCGATTCCTTTATAGAAACAGGAGGCGATTACCAGAAAGCAATCGACAGCTTGGAAGGCAATCTAAACCTGTATGCGGAAAACATTTTCAACCAAGAACCTGCGCTTAAATACATTTACCAGCGTGCGTATAACTCCGTCTCATGGATTAAAGATGAATACATAGAGAGCGGAGAGCTGGATTGGGACAAGATGGCAGACAGGTTGTTGAAGCTTGGTGAAGGAGAGACGTTCTCTCTAGCCATTCAGATGCTTCCCTACATGTTGCCCAAAGACGACAGGACTTGGCTCACGCAAGCCATAGACGACACCGCCTCTGATGTCTCCCGCTTTGCTAGGCTCATGGTTGACGGAGGAGGTGATAGCGCCCAAGCAGAACGCCTTGCGTTGGCTATCCAGCAGGAATATCGTCAGGGCCGAGACATGCCTACATCGTGGATAGGGATAGCTTTTAAGGCGGTGACAGACCAAGTTCCGAAAGTGGCGGCAGTAACAGGAAGCTCTCTTTTGGCTTCACCGGGTGGGCCTGTAGCAATGGCCGCCACAGGAACAGCTGTCGGCTCAATGGTGTATGGTTCAACTGTAGGTCTTGAGGCATATAGGACGAATTCTTCTAGGGCAGGAGCATTGACATATGGTGTTACTGTTGGGGCCTTGGAAGGTCTCCTTGAAAACGTAACTCTTGGCGTTGGTGCTTTGGCTTCCAAAGGTATTAAGGTTGCAGAGGCAGGTAGGAAGATTGCCTCTGTTGCCGGGAAAGTTCCCGCCACCGTAAGAGGTGCGGCGGCTGGTGCTTTGTCTGAATATACCCAAGAAGTCATTGCTGACCCAATTTATGTTGGATTGGAGAATGTAATGCGCTCTGCGGGGTTTGAGCTTACCCAGCAAAACACCCTTAAAAACTGGTGGGAAACATTGGACTTCACATCCCCTGAACTATTGGGGGCCACAGCCATTCTTGGCGGCTCCATTGGTGCTGTTGGGGGCTATCAAGCTAACCACCTCATCAACCGAGTAGGAAGAAGCGCTTCGGCTCTTCAAGCTTATGGTGTACCCGAATCGGAAGCTGTGGCTATTGCCGAAATGCCAGACGGCAAGGAGCGCACAAACAGGCTTATATCGGCCCTTCGCAATAACCGGGTAAGCCCCGACGTGCAAATAACAAACCAGCAAGCGGGGATATTCCTGAACTTTTTAGCTAAGAATGCAGAGAGGTTTAAGGATGTTGAGCTGATGCCGGAGATATCCGACAACGGGGACGGAACCTTTAATATTGTTGAGAGAGACCCGGTAAGTGGAGCTGAAAAAGTAACCACAGTAACAGACGAAATCGCAGGGACGTTCATGTCTCAAGCGTTGCAGTCAAATCCGGGATTTATCAGGGCATTAAATATTTTCGCCCAAGAAGAGATAGAGTCAGGATTGGGCAAGGAGACGAAGATAAAGAGCTATACTCCTGACGAACTCCGAGCAAAAATCCAATCCACAGAAGACAACAATGCAACTATAGCACGACTTAGGGCTTTGGCTGTAATTAACCAAGACCCGGAATTGTTGCAGAGTTTTCGTGATGGGAAAGTAAGTATTGAAGATGTAGCAAATGAGCTGGAAATTGTATCTGCATATAGAGATGGCACGATTGCTGTTGCGAGGGGTGAAGCGAATCCTCTCAATATTCTGGAAGAAATAATTCACGCCCGTGCAATATCCGACTTGGAGAGCGGCGTTATTTCTCGAAGCGTTATTGAAACACAAGTAAGGAATTACTTGGAGTTCTTGGGACGTAGTGCGGAAGAGATAGGGGATTTGAGCAATGACGTTGTGTTGCAGGAACATTTGGCGAACATGGGGAAGGCTTTGGCAACAACGCCGGAACTGTTTTCCGCAATGCCCGGCAATGTTCAAACAATCCTTGAGTGGCAGAAGGACGCTATAGCGGAAGTTGGGAATGTCTTTGCGGAAGGCGCTCTGATAAAAGAGGCCATTGAGCAGGGCATTGTCTCTCCCGATTTTGTCAAGTGGTCTAAATCTTTGGCGACTATGGCCGAACGCAGGGATGGTCAGGATATGGCAGAGCTTGTCAATGGTGCGACCGGAGAAAGCATTTTGCCAATGGGCCAGAGCCTTCCTTCCGTGAGGAGGCGTGGAACCATTGATGTAACTCCTTCTGTAAGAACCGTTAATGAAGCCATATCAAACATAGTCAATGGCGCATCGGAAAGGTCTATAGGCCAGCTCCACAAATTGCAGAGGAGCATGATAAAGCTTTCGGAAAGGTTTTCTCAAGGGAAGTTGACCGAACGAGGACAACAGAAAGCGTTACTGAATTCTGTTCTCTCTATCGCTAATGCAATGGCTTCCGGTAGCCGGAAGTTTATCTCCAACCAGCTTGCCGAAAGGCTTGCGAATCCCAAGAGCAACGAAGCGTTTAATGCGGACATGAAGACTGCATTGGATGCCACAGTAGCAGCCTTGAACGAAAGAGCGGAGGCGGCGAGCCGGAAGCAGTTGGAGCGCATTATTCAGGACGAGATAAACAGGAGGGTTGAGCAAGCGGACGCTAAAGCCAAGAAGGATTTCAACAGGGAAATGAAATTCCTCCGGGGTTTAATCTCCAAGGAAATAAGGAAAGGCATCAAGGAGGAAAGAGCGGAGGCGGCGGCAGAGAAGAAGCTTGCCAGTAAAAGCATACAGAGCTTGCGAAGGCTTGCCGAGAATGCTTTTAAGGACACCAAGGGGCGCTCCCGTTCTTTGGATGCACAAGCCAGAGAGGAGACTATGGATGCCCTTGAGGTTATGGCTATGTCTCCTTCCGAAGTTGCAACCCAGCTTGAAGTCTTGGATAGCACCATAGACGAGCTTCAAAACCAGCCTGCCACAGAAGAACTTACTCTGGAACTGGAAAATCTGGAAAACCAAAAGAATCTCCTTGAGGTGTTTGGTAGTGCGTTGTATCGGGAGAAGATGCCTAACGGAAGGTATAAGTATGCTCTCAATGCACAGCAACTTGCGGAAGCAGTTAAGACATTGAAGGAGCTACAGCGTGAAGGGCGACTCCGCAGGAAAAAGGTTAATGAACGTATTGAGCGCTTCTATAATGATTTTAACGCTAAAATCAATGAGCGAGTAGGAGGAGAGAAGAATCGTGATGCCCTTAGAAAAGCCGTAATGGAAAGGGACCAACGGGGAACGGGCTTTTTAGATAGAATCTTCACGCAATTCATGAGCCTTCAACAACTCCTCGAAGTGATGTCTTCCATGAAATCCTTTAAGGACATAGGGACATTCTTGCAGAACAACGTCCAATTCGCAGAGCAACAGCGAGGGGTAGAAAAAGAAAAGGCTACGTCCAATGCGATTCGCATCATGCGTGGAATGATGGAGATTGCAGGGCAGAACTCTCCAAGGTATTTTGATGAGCTTTCTACAAAAACTATTCCCTTTATGGGGCATGAGCTAACCAAGTATGGCCTTGTAAAAGTCTATCAGACATTGAGAGAGAAGGATGGCTTGGCTGTATTGAGAGAAAACCTTGGAGACAAGGGGATGGATTTCGGCAACTATCGTAAGTACCAACAGGAGTTGGAGGGCTTAAACAAGAGCCTTGATGATGGCGCCATTACTTCCGAAGAGTTTGAATCCAATCTGGAAGTCATTGAAGAAGAATACCTTGCGAGGAAGGAAAAAGATATTGCCAAGCTATTGGAATTGCTTGGGCCGGATGGGCTTTACCTTGCTGACGAGTTACAGAACCTGTATCGGGAAAAGGGCGAGAAGCTACGGGCGTTCATGGCAGAGAACTATGGCCAGACGGTTATCCTTGATGACTACTATACGCCCCGCAATATTGCCGCCTATAATACAATGCAAGAAGGGGATATGGATGCTTACAGTAAGGGACACGTCACAAGGACGGGCTTGCCCTCTTACGCAAAGCACCGGAACACTCCCTCTTCGGCGGCGCTCTCTCTGGAAATAAACCCTCTTGGGGAATATCTTCGTTATAGCTCTATCATGGAGGGGTGGATGACAGCTTCGGAACTGGTCAACTTCAACAACCGGGTATGGGCTAATCCCACAACGAACGCCCAGTTGCAGAAATTATTAGGCCCAGCCAATTTCGAGGCGGCAAACAAAGCCCTGTATTACTTCATCAATGAGGGGCGTGTGTATGCCCAAAAGAGCGTGTTGGCAGAGGTAATGGGGAAAGTGTTCCAAGTATTGGCTAAGACAAGGATTGCTTTCTCCTTGGCTTCTCTGGTGCGCTCTGGTGCGGCTTTGTTCAACCCTATCGTTGGTAGCAACTTCTCCATGATGGAAATTATCAAAGGCGTGGCAGAGGTGACAAGCGGGAACTATAAAGGTTTTACCCTTGAAGAGCTTCGTGACTTGGAGGCAATGAAGGAACGTAAGTACCGTGGATGGGAAGACCGTGTGCTTGCCGATAAGGCATTAAGCATTCCCCTGAAAAAACAAGCGCAATGGGGATATTGGCAGGAAGCGGGCATGAGCGGCCTTATGGCTTTTGACTGGTGGAGCATATCTTTTGCGAATCAGCTGACCTCCCACATGCTTGCTAATCGCGGTTTGTCGCATGAACAGATAAGATGGGAGCTTAACAAAAACATCTACCAGACGGCACAGCCGTTATCTACCTCCGCTAAGGCTATCCACTTGATAGGTGGAAGCTCATTTGAGCAAGCCCAGTTCCTTTTCTTGTCCGACGTAATGAACAAGTTCGGCCTAGTGATGATGCAAGGCAAAAAGGATGTTCCTTTCTGGGAGGCTTTTCAGGGAGCCTTTCGTGTTTATACTATTGCCGCTCTTGCTAATGGTCTCTTCAACGGCTTGGCTACAGGTTTGTTTGGCGACAAAGACAAAGAGGACGACTTCATGAGCAACTTCTTATTGACTGCGGTATTGAGTCCGATTGTCTCTGTTCCTATGTTCGGCGGGTTTGCAGAGTGGTGCGCTTCCCTTATTAGCGGTGGTAAGCAATTCAGTCTGGGACGAGCCGATATGGCTGATTTATCCAAATCAATTCAAGGCTTAGTCAGAAGTATTGTGAAGACGTATGAGACTGTATCGGAAAAATGGGACAAGGAAGGTGCTTTGACTACCAATGATTACATTGATATGGTTTCCTATGTAGGCAAAAATATTGGGAGTGTCGCATCGGCTACCACAATATTTGGTACTTCTGGGCAGAGTATGACCAAAGCTCTAGAGATGGTAGGTGCATTATCAAATGCCCTTTCACAAGCTAAGACGACCACACAGAAATTCCTTCCAGAGTCAGTAAATCCCCTCTACACCGAAAAAGAAGCTATGAAGGAGAGGGCTAGGCAGATAAGAAGGGAGAAGAAGAAGGCCAAGCAGGAAAACGGCGAAAGGTCAGCAACCTACAGAAAACTTTCACGGGAATTAAGGCAAATAAACAAACAGTTGAAGATAAGGGGCTGGGAAGACTAGTCCCCACCCTCAACCTAACCAATACTAACAATGGCAACGAAAAAAAAGGTAAAAGCAGTAACACCTAGATCCAACGGACAATCGACCAACGGCTTTGCTAAGGTAGAACAGGGGAAATCCTATGTTCTATCCGTCAATGCCCCTTCTGGTTCGGGAGAAGTCGAACTATTGGCGGCAGATAGTGATACACAAAGCGAGCCTGACATGTTTTCTCTTCTTTGCACAAAAGTGGAGAACTCTATGCAGATTCCCTTTGTGGCTGTTTCTTCTTGGGTATATGTGCAAGCGCCAAATAGTAGCATTAACTGGCTTGTAACACCGGCAAATTTTAGTCTCGCCGTTCCCGGTGTGTCGTCCGGTGGCGGCGAAAGCTTTGACCCGGAAGCGCCCCAAGAGATTTCAGGTGACTGGCAGTTTACAGGCGAATTAACTAGAACGGTAAAGGCATCCCCAGCGGCCAATGATGTCTTGAACAAGGCAATGGGGGATATGGATTACTTACAGTTAGCATCACCAAATCTACAAACGGTGGGCGGAGATGTTAATTTTGAATCACCTTTAGGGGTAGGTGAGCCAGTAGATTTAAACCATGCTGTCTCTAAGGGATATTCGGAAAACAATTTTGTAACAACTTCCACCTCTCAAACAATTACAGGCGGCAAGACTTTTGCTGATGGGGGGACGCTTGAAGTTCCTATTCCTACTGCGCAAAACCAAGCGGCTAACAAAAACTACGTTGACGCTCATATTATCCAAGTGAAGAGCATGTTGGAAACAACTATGCGCTATGAGGAAAAGACGGAAGCGGAGTATAATGCTCTTAGCGAAAAAGCAAACAACTGTATTTACTATCTAACCGACAAATCTATGTGGGCTATCGGTGACAAGGCGCTTGTCACGTCTGATATGCCCGCTTGATTTCCTGATGAGGCATTCTTTGCTTCATCAGGATGAATATAAACAAATACTAATACCGATACCGAAGAAGAGCATGATGTAGTACGAGTGTCATTCTTCCAAATTAGCGGCCCTGTAAATCAATCTGAATGAGTTGCAAAGCCAGAATAAAGCTTGACCGATAGAGCAAGCTAAGCTATCATCCACCTGTATTCACCAAACAGTGGATGCCATTGCGTTAATGTCACCATTCTCCGAGGGCGCAGGGTTTTTGCTCATGTTTTACCTGCGCCCTCGGTTTTTTTGTGCCAGTTGAGGTTGGCCTAAAAAAATAACCCTTGTATGACACAATTATAAATCCCTTATAATAAGGACATTGTAATAAATCTCCAAGCAATCCTCGCCTTTTTTATGTCAAACTTTAGGCTTGATTTTTTGAGGGGTGTGTCGTTAAAATCTTGTTCAAGGAACAGGGCGGTTAAGTTGATTGTCTTCCTTTGGCCGCTCCAAGGCTCAATCTCCCTCGTGGTTAGCAACAACCAAGTGTTTAGCAAATAACTTGGTTCTCTACAAGAAAAGAGTTCGGATATGGCAAGCATATCCTTCATGATTTTTCAAAAGTTTTGATTTACGCCTATCGGCTATGGAGCCAAACAAAGTTGTGGGCTTGGTTAGAGAAACAACGGGATTAGAAAATAAATGGTTTTAAAACAGTTCTAATTTGGAACACGTTGGTTAGAGAAAGTATGTAAGAATAAAACATTTAATATTTAATTATCAGTTTTATTCCTTCGTTCGACTAACAGGTTGCATAGAGCGGCTAACAAGAGAGCCAAGTTCGAAGGTGTTAGCGAAACGATAACATAGACCACTTCGAAGTTATTAACTACCGTCTCCAACCACAAAGGACGTTACACCGTATATACGCGCGCGCGAATTTATAAGAGAGGAAAACAAAAACTTTTCTCTCTTCTGTATGACATTTTCAAAAAAAAAAAACATTGATTACTCTCTCGTTGCTTATTAGTATTGCTACATCGTTAGGAGCTACATGGTGTATTTCCTTCGATGTTTTGCCTTGAATCCAAAACAACCAATAACCAATAAATAGTATGGAACGAAAAAAAATAAACGGAGAGGAATTTCCGAAAAGCAAGTTGAGAGGACTTATTGCCATGTTTGACGATAATCCTGTTAGGAGCGCCGTGTTTATGGCTGATTTTGAAGACTTGTATAATAAAGGTGTTGATTTAAATCCTGATTGCAACGTCTGGTATAGAGTCAAACCTGACGTTATCGACTTAGTTGACGAATTGGATATTTCCGAAGAGGGTAAAACAACCCTCAAGAAGAAAATCTCCGATCTTATCGGAGCGCCTGTTTTCCATGTTGGTGAAAAAGCTAAGACTGATTCGCTTATTGTGGCTGGTCTAGTCGAAGGCAAACTGATTGGCTTTGATAAAAAGTATTTCTATAAGATTAAATCCAAGCCTTACATGAAGAAGCTGAAAAAGGCGCTCTTCGTTTCCGCTTCTTGGGAAGAATTTATCAAACCTCTTATTTATACCATCAGAGGATTTGGGCTTGATAAGTGCGCTAGCTTCCCTAGTATTGAGGCGAAGCGTTCCGATGAAGAAGAAGATTAACCTTGCAGTCTTGAATAACTTTTTAACGTTCCTGAACAATGTTCATGAGCTAACCGAGCGAGGTTGGGTTCATGAGGCAACAGGGACAATGTATAAAAAGTGTTCAAAGCTTTTCGACACATTCAAAGAGTCCTATTCAGGCAATTCCCTAAGCCCAGATAAAGACATCGTTATGGAGGAGGTTTCCTTAACAGAGACACCTAGTGATGACGAAGTGCTTGAGGTGCTTAGGGAAGAATGTGACGAGATTTGCGAATACCTTTATGAGGTAGCCGGACAAGAATCATTTTTAGTTTCACAAGTAGATGAAATTAAAACTGTTTTGAGTCAGCAACTATTTGTTGCTAGGAAGGTGTAGCAAAACCCTGCCATATGAGTTTATGAGCTAGGGTGAAAATCAATCCAAATCAAACAACTAATCATATAAAAGTAGGAAGTGTGGTATATACCGTAGGTCAACCTTCCCGGCCACCTCGTAAGACCTCCGCACTACGGGCGTAAAATGCGTTAGTAGTGCGGAGTTTTTGTTTGTATAGGAAAACAATGAATGTTATTTGTCCATGTATGAAGACAACTTACACGTTCGATGCGCTAGTAGAGGCTGTTGCTGTTCAGGCTGGGTTAGATACTAGTGTTCCCGAAGAACACACCAAGGCGTGTGAGCTTGCCACATGGATGCTTGACGAAGGATATTCTTCTATCGTCCTGACTCATGCGGCAGAGTTTGCAGAGGAAAAGGGTGTTCCTGCCAAATGGATTGCCCTTGTCAGCGCCATCATTGGTGCTGTTATTGCCTTTTTCTGCACTACTGGTTGTGCCAACACATCGTTTACTTTGTCTGGTGAACAGGGTGGGCAGATTAGCTATAGCGTTGACGAAAACGGGAACCTCATTATCTCCGGCAAGCCTCCTGTCGTTCAAAAAATTAAGAAGTGACGTTAATGCCGACAACAAAAATTGCTTCTCTTCTTCAAGTTGTTAAGGATTATAAGGAGATTGTAATCCTGTTCGCTCCTTTGGTGTGTTGCTTCTTTCTGTATCAGGACAACGTAAAAATGCGGCAGGACATGCTAAAGTTGCAACAAGACCAAGCTCATGCGACATTGAAGATTTCAGAAGCAATGGCTCAACAGGTAGAGCTTATTCGGCGCATTGATTATACTGTTACCTCTCTTCAAAACAAATGAATGTCATTATCGCTATCGACAAGCAAGATAAAGTTCTAACTAATATCGCATCAAACCTAGTAGAACTTCTGGATAAAGAGCTTCTAAATCCGTCTCTGGACATAGTTCCTCTCACAAGGGATGTGAACCTGTTTATGTCTAACAGGTGGGACAATATGAAGGTTGATTTTATCTTGCGGTTGCGGACATCATACGTCACTTCTAATCGCAGTACCTATCAGAAAATCGTCTCTTCAAATACTCAAGGGCCTTTTGGTTTCAGGCTTCTTCATACGTCGCATTCGTTGTTGGAAAAAGAGGGGTGGGGACAATACGGATTCAACCCATGCACAGAGTTTAAGGGCCTCCCCGGCTGGATTGATTTCATGGATATTGAGCTTGCCAATATGGGCGACCCCAAAGATATTGCCGCTATCGGCGACGGAAAGGTTTTTGCTCAAAGCGCCGCTCAATGGATGAACAAGGCCGCAAACTGGTTACGGATTGTCAGGAAGAAAAAATAACTGTCAGCCAAAAAAGAAATCATCTATTTTCTCCAACTCCATTTTAGACAAGGGAGCCTGTTTGTGGTAAGCGGAAATCCCCGCCCGTCTTGTCCTTCGGGGGTTTATCAGGTTAAGAGGAATACATCTCTTGGTTTTAAAGTCTTTTCTGTATAGCTCTGCCCGGCGTTGAAAGTGTTTGCTGGCCGCTAAACAAAAGTCCATAGCCTTGATTTTATTCCCCCTCAAAGTGTCCTTGATGAACATGTTAGGCGTATAATGGTATCTCTTGAGGAGCTTCCTTAGTCTCACTCCTTTAGCATAACCTCCGAGAACGTTATAAAACTGTTTATCGGTAAGCTTGTTTATGTATAGCATGCCTATTATGCCAGCTGGAATTTTTTAGACGCCTCACGCTGGAACTCTGTGTAAGTTTCAGGATAGCATAAACAATGGCCTAAACGAGAGAGGACGTATGCATCCGCTTCGTTGTTGTTGGATGTATCTACATCCCAGCGTTTGTAAACATTGGTCATCACCAGCCCTTTCTCTGCAACACCTTTTCCTGTTGCGAATTTTTTTAGGGTAGTCGGTGGGTAAACCAAAATATTGGACAATCCTGCATCAAACAGGTTTTGTTTCACAACGCCGCCAAGTTCTCCTAGGTGGACGATTTTCCCAAACTGCGAGAAGGCATAATTCTCTATACACACCAGAACTTCGCTAGCGGGCCTGTAGGCCAATATTTGTTCTGCGGCGAGCTTTATATGGTTAGCGAACTCGGAGAGCCGCATAGGCCCCTTGTGGGGGCTTGTGAGGGTATATCTGTAGCCGTCCAGCTTGATGTCTTGGTAAAGGACGGAAAGCCCTGTTGCTGTCAGGGATAAATCCAGCCCAACCCAACAACTGAAATCTCTAAAAACGTTGGTGATTACTTTGTTTTTTTCCATGATTTTTTCTCTGATACTGGGAATCTGAAATCGACAAGCTCAAATCGGGAGTCCTTTTGAGTCATCACTATCCCCCCATTGCGGCTTCTTTTCAACACCACAACACCGAACACAGAGTTTTGTTCAAATTCTGTATCTGGATTTTTCTGAATTTCGCAAATGGCTTCCGCTGTTGTATGCAAAACCTCTGCTTCTGGCTCTTTTTTCCTAGGAGGTCGCCCCCTTTTAGTTGTCTTTTCCATATTCTAGTTCTTGTTTTGCCAACCTATACGCCTCACGACCGTCTAGTCCGGGTGTTCTCATTTGGATTCCTACTGCTTTTTCAAGGCGGTTGAGGACAATCTTACCTTTTTTGTCTATGATAGCAAGAGGGTCTTTGTAGCCGCTAACGATAAGTATTCTCATGCAAAGGATGATAACGTCTGCACATTCAAACGCCATTTCCTTCTTGTTTTTGGCCGAAAGAAGTTCTTCTACCTCTTCCTCAAGATGTTTTTTGAGCTGTGGGACAGTCTCTTTAACACCTAAAAATTTACTGAAAACATTACATATTTGTTTGGCTATATTGTACACTCTAACCTTCCTTTCATATTGAAACAAATCCATGCTACGCATTATCTCCTTTCGTATTGCCAACTGGTAAGCTCTTCCTTGGCTTCACTTGCCTTTTTGTAGGCTTCCTCGGTTCCATAAATTTCAGAGGAAAAGAAGCAAGCAGTTGTGTCTTCATCGTCTATAGATGTAGAGTAAACTTCATATCCTTCAACAACATCGTTCTCGACATTTTCAGTCCTGTATTTTGCTCGTATTTTATAAAACGATTTTTTCATAATATTTTTTTTCTTTAGAATTTCTTTTGCTCTATCTATGGCTTCGGAGAGAGACGGATAGAGTTCTAGCTCATCTTCTACTCTCCAAATATTTCGAAAATCGAGTGATGTCCACCTATTGATTTTATTTGCATACTTTAAATCTTTTTTTACAGTTACCTTGTAGTGATGATTTGTGCAACCAATAAGCAACACACCATCTTCTACCGGGTCAATAGTGTATTTCATAGTTTTTACTCGAAATCACATTTCATCCAATAGTCAGGAAGATTATTGAAGGCTTTATTATCGGGATTACGCTTGCACCTAGTACACGAATTGGAGCGCAACCTTAACCACAAATGGGTACAGTTTTGGCAATGTTTTTTAGGTGTTTTGTTTGTAATATTCCTGCATATGCGGCGCCACCTCCAAGCGTCTTTCAGTACTTCTCCATAGTGCGATTTCTTGTCTCGGTAGGTGTGAAGCACATCCGGGGAAAGAGGTATGCCTCTATCTTTCAACAGAGAACGTATATAGGTGTGAATAACAACTGTCGTTGCCCATGCCGCACCATATTCCCAAAAAGATTTCTGTTCTTTGTTCATTTTCTTTTCACTTTGTATATGATGTATTGGATAAGAATGACAAATAACAACACAATCGCAAGCGAGACAACGAGAATGTCTAATAAATCAACAATTATCATAGATTTTCACCCTTTTCTGGTTCGTCGTCGTTGCATTCTAAATAAACTCTAATAGCCTCTAGGAATCCTTTATACTTACCCGCAAGATAGAGGTAAAAACCAAAGGAACCAATGAGCGCTACAAATACTACAGTCTGTAAAATGTCAAACATGGAGTCCTCCTAATATCCTCTTAGTTCTTCAACGTATTTTGTGACGTCTTCTACGTCGGCAAAGTCTTTAGTGCCTTGCTCAATAGCCTTTTTAAGTCTTTTTTCCAGCTCTTCTTGGGTGATTGTTTTCGGATGATGTGTAACCTTGTTTAAGTTATTATGCATAACTAAGGAAGAGGTAAGAATATTGGTTGCGAATCTCCTGATTCTTAAAAGAGCGGCTTCTTTCGATGCACACATGTCGAGGGAATATCCACAACTAAAACATTTAGGTATATATGTTGTTCTTAACACAGGTATTCCTTGTGGTCCCATACCCTCATATAAATCATCTTCAATAATGTGCATTTCTTTATAGCATATTGGACATCTTGCGCTCATTTTTTTACTATCCTTTCTTTCTGTTTTTTTTCGACGATATAGCTTCCAAAGATTTTATTGAATTGTTCGTTCGATGCTTTTCTAGACTGCTTCCCATTCACAATGTTTTGGTGTTTGTGAAAAGCCTCTTCCAGCTTAGAGACTGAAACACTAACGGCTTCCATCATGTCCCCTAGAGGAATGACTTGCTGAACCCTAGATAACCCTTCGTTTTTAAAGCTACGAACCGTATTTCCTTCCTTTAAACCAAGGCCGTCAATCTCTTCGCCATTTTTCAGCAACTCATAACATGATTCTTCTATCTCTTTGGCCACCTTCGAGGCCAATTTAGCTGTAAAATATAGCTTAGAGCGTTCTTCTGGATTCATCTGTTTCAGCTTAGAAGAAAAAGCTGTAGCGGGGGCAGTGATTGTCTGCACCACCTCTAATGGCTTTTTGCATTCAGCAAAACCCTTGCAGTACCTGCAATAGCTGTTAGCTTGAGGAGGAAGGTCCTTTTTGGTGCGTTCGCATATCTCAATGACTTCTTTTTCTGCCTCTTTGATGTCTTCTTCGCTGTACCTCACAATAACAGGATAAGAAGTCACCAGAGGTTGAACAATGGCACAAGAGACTGATTTTATTTTGCAGTCCTGATAGTTCCTTTCGATGTGTTGCTTGCAACATAGGGCCAACCCTCTAAGCTGGTGGTTTATTTGTGTGGACTCTGGCTCTACAGGCCCTGTCTTGTAGTCGATAATCAATAAATGGAATCCCTCTTCGTCAGACTTGCCCAAAACCAAGTCGGGCTTCCCAGAAAAGAGTGCATTGTCCCCATCGAAAAAGAAACACCTTTCCTCCTTCATCAACTCCTCGAACTTGTCTTCTCCCGCCCAAATCGACGCAACTTCGGTCACGATTCTTTTGCATGCAAGCATGAGTTTCGTCTCTTCTTCGGTGAGTAGTATGTTTTGGTATGCAAGGTATTGATGAATCCTGTTGCCTCTTTCAGCCATTTCAGAGGTTGTCTCTACTCCTTCAACGTCATATCTCAATGAGTGCGGACATAACGCAAGACGTGCTAGGCTGGAACATGAAGGCAATCCTTGTCTTTCCGTATCTTTTGTTTTCATTATTGCTTGTGTGTGGTTAAAATATAAATTATAGAAAACCTCCTAAAATGGGTGGCGAAATAGTGTTCCCTGACATAGGGTTCTCATCATCATCATCATCATATTTTTTTATTTTTTCTTCTGGTTCCCAATATTTATAAGCTTCATCTTCGCAATCAGAACATTCGAGGCAAGGAGTCCTATAGTTAGGATAGTGCCAGTATTTACAGGTAATACATTCTTTTTTAACTTCCTTATCTTTCATTGTTTTCTTTCTTTTTGAATATTGGCGCTTCTGACGACTTGTCTTCTTCGTTGGAGAAAGCTTCGTCTTTACTTATAGCCCCGGTTTTAATGGCGTTGAATAGACCAATAAGCATTACGATTTCAGATTCCTTACTAGTCTCAATTTTGTGTTTAAGGTAAGCCTCAAGCATTTCTTTGGAGACTCCGATTTTGGAAAAGGCTATTACACATCCATTTATTCTTTCAGCAATGGGTGTATCTGTGGCTCTTAGCGTGTTTTGGCAAGCCTCTGCCGCCTCTTGCCTAATGAAGTCCGGTAATACCGCCCAAATGCACGCCCTGATGCGTCTAGAGGCCATATTAGCGCAAAGTTCATAAATGTCTCTATCGGACGTAAGAGGATATCCACCGTCTTTTGTGTCCCTGTGGTGCGGAACAGAAAAGGCTATCTCCCTTCTTATGTTGTTTTCTTTGTCCCAACAGAAAGCTATACAGTCGGAGCAAACCCTTCCTTTTTCATCTACATGTTCACCTATCTTTCTCCACCCAGCTTCTGCGTTCCCATAAGCGGTAAGGCACGCATTTGCTAAATGGATTGTCTCTCCTGAAATACTAGAGCCTCCCCTTTTGTATTCGAAGAATGCGGTGTTAGCCAAATGACGGAACGAGCAAAGCTGTCTAATTTTGGAGGAAACCTCCATCATGTTTCTCGGCATCTGCTTTGCTATATATATAGAAGCAAGCGCCTCTAGCGATTCTTTGTTGGAAAGCACGTTAGCAAGCGGATTTCCAGCAAGAGGTGCTATCATGGATAAGCCTTCTGCCGGGACTGTGGTCAATGGTTCTGGGTTGTCTGACATGCCCTCATTGTATCTTTTCTCTCTCACATGGCAATCTTTTTTATTTTTTTTTTCTTGTGCATGTCAAAACATGTGGTACAAAAACGACATGACGAAAGCACTACCAACAGAACAATTAGAAGCATTCTCCAAGTTCGCCAATACTAACGAAGCCCTTTGCAAGCTCATGATGCAACGGGTGGGTTTCAACATCACTCCAATGGTGTGGAATAAGGCTAAATGGATGCCTACACAACTTTCCGTAAAGAAGCTCACGAACCTTCGAGCTTTTTATCCAGAAGCATTTGGTTTAGAGGATGAACCTAATAAAGATTTTTTGAAATCTCTTTATTACCTCCACATTTCAAATAGAACCTTCTCTGGGGAAATTACGCCACTAATTGAGGACAAGGATTTTATTACCCATATGCCCTATGCTAACTTTGTTTTACCCATTGACGATTTCACAAAAAACGCCCTTTCCAAATTCATGTAAAATCAGGATATGAATCACCATTCCCATGACTATCCCTTAGAAGAAATGGAACGTATTTCTGAACCGAAACTAGCAAGAGACGTCCTGAATTTAGAAGAAGTATTGAAAGGATTAGCCAAAATACCGCAAACAACAGAACAGGAAGCGGAAGAATGGCGGCGAAAAGAAAAAGAAAAAGAACGCATAGCATCATGGAAAAAACGATTGAGGCAATCCGGCGTGCCTCAAGGGTTTTATGATGCTTGCGTGAATGGAAAGATCGACAAGAGCCTAATATTTCCAAGCCTGAAAAATTTAAGTAGCGGGTGCTTATTTGTTTGCACCCCGGAAAAAGGTAAAACCTTTTCCGCATGCGCTTTGATATCGCAGGAATTATGGAATGGCAGGTCAGCTTTTTACTGGAAAGCTCCTGAACTGGAAAGAGAAATGGCCAGTTATAAAAAGGACGTGTGCCTGATAAATAGAGCGCAATCAACCCAGCTCTTAGTGCTGGACGATTTTGAGGGAGTGCGGATGAGTATGAATTCATCCTCCGATTTTATCGCCTTGCTAAAAAAAAGAAATGATTCTAATTTTTCAACAATTTTGAATTCAAGAAAACGAACCTTTTTTCTCGAACAGATAGAAGAGGCGGTAAGTTAGTTTGTACTTAACCCTTAGAAAACAAAAGTGTAATAAAAAACCCCTGTAGCCTTTATTTTAGGCTACAGGGGTTGAATTTGGTGTATTTTTATGACAAACTATTGAACTCTTTTTTCGGGTATTAGTTTGCTATTGAATGAGTAGTATTTTTTTGAGTAATTGTAGGTCTTGGAGTATTTAGAATATCCGGCTTTGTGATCATAGTAAATCTCATCACCATAAAAAGAGCAGTAACTATATTCTTTTTTTTGATAAGAGTTGTTAGAAAAGTAGGCAAATTTATTTTTATCAGGTCTTTCGAAATTGCCATAAAACAACATCTTTCCTTTTTTCCAAAAAACAAATTTACTTGAACCTACAACAGCATTGACCATTTCATCAACACCCTCATTTGTTTCCTCGATATCTGTTTCTCCAAAGGCAGGTAAAAACAGATATCGGAAGAACGTTTCGCTATCAGTAAGATCTTCTTTATTTCTTATAGATAGAACGCCATTATGGCAAAAATACCAGCCGCTACCGTTCCACCCATGAACATTTTTTTCTGAAATAGATCCATGAGTTTTGATTCTAGCGTGAAGAAGGACTATATAATCATTAGGGATTTTTTCCCATGTGGCCACAACCTCCTTTCTTAGAAGAGTTCTAATTAGAAATTCCGGCTTGTTGTCTTCATTCCCCCTCTTAAATCCTAGAAGAAAAAATCCGTCCGGATTATTTGTTAAGCAATTTTGAAAACGTTGATTGCCGATATCTTTCTTGATTCCGTAAGCAATGATACACATATTTTTTGTTTGTTTATTGTTTGTTTGTTGCGTTTTTGGTGATGATGTTTTTGATTCCCTCCATGAGAAAATGAGCTTTATTCTCTTCTTCCTGCGTTTCGTAAAAGATTTTTACGAAAGTATATTGTTGGTATGTGGGATAGGTCATTTTGACTCCGTTTCTAATTAGGTAGTTGATTGTTTCTAGCCTTATTTTGTGAAATAGATCTTGAGATAGCGGCCTATGAAAAACATTTGAGAATTCCAAGTTAAGGCTACCTATCAGGCTCGAAATATAGCATTCTAGCTTTGTTTGTCGTTGCAAACAAGAGGATTGCTCTTTCTTTTGCTCTTTCTTTTGCTCTTTCTTTTGCTCTTTCTTTTGCTCTTTCATTTGCTCT
>OGOP01000399.1_pt1 | contig 40915 bp, 53 predicted proteins | sample 1552591 | NCBI WGS metagenome assembly OGOP01 (sample SAMEA2580120, study PRJEB22360) | human gut metagenome | biome: human gut; feature: human-associated habitat; material: faeces | place: Denmark | collected 2008/2010 | reverse complement strand
CCAAGCCTGTAGCGGACTTTCACCGCCAAGTTATTACGCGTGCCGAGCACACAAGCAAAAAAATGCACCCAAGGGCATTCAGCCCTTTTGGGTGCGTTTTATAAAATCGTATTTATTCAGCTTAAATTACTTTGAACCGGAGGAAGCAGCACTTGTAGCCGCCTCTGTAGCAGGCTCTGTAATATAATTTGTGCAAGGATACTTCTCGATAGCGGCTGTGTTTACCTCGCATTTAACCTTTTTAGCCTGCTCCTTCACATCCTTTTGGAATTCCTCGCTCTTCATATTTACAAGTACGGAATAGCGTGTATTTTCATCAGACGCCAGCTTCTTTGCCTCGTCCTTAATGCTTCCTCTGTATAACAGGTAGCAGGTAGCACTGTCGCCGCCCTCGCCTACAGTAATATACTTAGCCTGTCCGTCCTTTAAGCCTTCTAATGTCTTTTCAATATCTTCACCAAGTCCGGCTTTCTTTAAGATATTTGTTGCTGTAATTGTTGGATCGGTCTTAATATTATAGTCCTTCATATAAACCTTAACCTCGTCCTCGTATGAAGTACCCTTGTTAATATCGGCCGCATATTTTTCAAGGTCGGATTTTATTTTCTTAATATCAGCATCACTCTTTTTTGTGTTTTTAGACTGATTGTTGCTGTCCGTAGATGTGTCATACAGCGGTACAGACAGGTAGCTGTAATTTACATAATTGTCCTCATAATACTTTTGCATATCGGCTGTGCTTACTTCCTTTTCGCCGCCCTCGCCATATATACTTTTAAATATGGCCTCCAGCTTTGCGGAATTTTCATAGCCGGCAGATACAAAGGAATCCTTGTTTACGCCAAGCTTCTCAAAAACAGTTTTGTAGTATGTCCAGTAGGAATCGGCGTTTTTCTTGTATGAAGAAATTTCTTCAGCTGTAAGCGAGAGCTTTTTATCCTCAAAGGTCTTGTTTACATATATGTAGTTCTTGCAGGCATCCTCTGTAACCTGGGCAATATACTCTTTAGCCGTTACCTCCTTACCGTCGTCATTCTTCAGCTTTTGGCTAAGAAAATCGCCGGTACCGTTTTTAACCTTTTGTGAAGCAGCTGTAAATGCACTGTAGTTATAGTAAATGTAACCGCCTATAGAAAGTGTAGACGAGTTGTCCTTATATGACCAGGACAAGTCCTGTGGATAGCTGCCGAAAATTGTAGCTTGTGTACAGCCTGCCAGTGCAGAGCCTGCTATAAGTGCAGCTGCAGCTACTGCAACTGACCTTTGTAATATTTTCATTGGAATACAGTCCTTTCTAACAGATACATATTCACACCCTGCTGTACAGTGCGCCTGTGCGCCCGCATATTTGCCTATTGCCGCAGGGTATTAGTATTAACCTAATTATTATACACTCTTTGTTGGCTTTTGTCTATGGAATTTTTCAAGATTATCCACATTTTCACATAATAATTTGCACATAAAAAACCGCCGGTAAAAACCGACGGTTAAAAATACAAAATATCAGTCGCTTGTGTATGGCAGCAAAGCAATGTGTCTTGCTCTCTTAATAGCAACTGTAAGCTCACGCTGGTGACGAGCACATGTACCTGTTACTCTTCTTGGAAGAATCTTAGCTCTTTCAGAAACATAACGGCGAAGTCTAGCTACATCCTTATAGTCGATATTCTCAACCTTATCCACGCAAAAAGCACAAACCTTTCTGCGACCCTTGCGGCCGCCACGGCGGTTTTCTCTCTCTGGTCTATCAGCCATTTTTATCGCTCCTTTATATAGTCTACAGCATACGCTGTGTTAGTTAAAATCAGAATGGAAGGTCGTCGTCACTTGGCAGCTCCTCAAAATCCTCAGGCATACCGCTTGTATATGCACCGGCTGTATTCTGCTGTGCAGGCGGCTCCTGTGGTGTAGGAACACCATAATTACCGTAGCTTCCGTTTGATGACCTTTCTCTTCTGTCCCCTGTAAAGTAAACATTGTCCGCAATAACCTCGGTAACAGAACGGTTGTTGCCGTCTCTGTCCTGATAGGTTCTGCTTTGCAATGAACCGTCAAGGGCAATCAGTTGACCTTTTGCGAAATATCTGCACAAAAATTCTGCAGTTTGTCGCCAGGCAACTACATTTATAAAGTCTGTTTGACGCTCTGCACCCTGCTTAACATAGTTGCGGTCAACCGCTACAGTAAAGCTGCATACAGATATGCCCGAGCCTGTTGTTTTAAGCTCCGGCTCTGCAACCAAACGACCCATCAATACTACTTGATTCAACATTAAATATCATCTCATTTCGCCAAAGTTACAACCATTCGTTCGTGTTTTCATTTTAAAAATTACTCAGCGTCTTTCTTAACGATTAGAGATCTTAGAACGCCGTCTGTAATCTTGTATCTTCTGTCAAGCTCTGCCGGGAATTCAGCCTCGCTTGTGAAGTTAAACAGAACATAATAGCCCTCAGCCTCTTTGTTGATTAAATAAGCAAGTCTGCGCTTACCCCATTCATCAACGCTGTCTAATGTTGCATTTTCAGAGATTAGAGCCTTAAACCTCTCGATTAGGGACTGAATACCCTCTTCGCCAAGCTTCAAAGAAATAACCAATACTGACTCGTATGCACCCATTGTTTCTGACATCTTCGTTGCACCTCCTTTTGGACATTTGGTCCCTTTTTCGGGGACAAGGATTTTTACTATTACGCATATTTCTACACGCATAACATAGTTATTTTACCAAACCGCTGCTGCTTTGTCAACACATAAAACAGCTTATTTTTTATAATATGCTGCAAATTTTTTTAATGCCGTTTCGCCGTCGGACAATATTGCCGCCTTTAGCTCTACCAAGCTGCCAAACTTCGCCTCGCTTCTTACAAAATCGAGCAGCTGTATTTCTATGGTTTTTCCGTACAGACTGCCGCACTCTATTTTAGGCATCCAGGTTTCTGCAAGAGGAGCCTCGCCGGTGCATATGGTAGGCTTAATGCCGATGTTGGTTACGCCGCACACAGGCTTGCTGTCTTTACTAAGCCTTACGGCACTTACATACACGCCAAAGCGTGGCATAATAAGCTCCTGCGGTATAGGCTGGTTAAATGTAGGTGTTCCAAGGCGTCTGCCTATTTGCTTGCCCTTGCATACCGGCAGCGTATATGAATACTCCCTGCCAAGCATTTTGGTAACATCTGCAATTCTGCCCTGCTTTAGGTAGTGACGGATACGGGTGGAGCTTATAGGCTCGTCGTTATACATTGCCGGCGGAAGTGAAACCACCTCAATGTCATATTCACTGCACAGGTCACGCAGCGTTTCGCTGTTGGCTGTGCCGCCGCTGCCAAAATGGTAATTAAAGCCGCAGTAAACACGCTTTGCATTTAACTGCTTATGAAGAACCTGACTAACAAAGTCCTGTGCAGACATATTCATTATCTTTGTAAAGTCTAAGCTGAACATATGCTCCACGCCCAGCTCCTCCATATATCTCTGTTTAGAGCTGCTGTCTGTCAGATATGGTATTTTTTTGCCGGTAATAACCGATACAGGGTTTTGACTAAAGGTGACAACTGCAGGAGAAAGTCCCTTTTGCCGGCATTTCACCGCATTTCCTATAACCAGTCGATGTCCCTTGTGTATGCCGTCAAAATGGCCCAGAGCAACAGCGGTGCTGCACTCAAGGGGCTGAATATTATTGTATACAATCATTTTAATTTCCTTTTTCTGCCTTAGTTTGTTTAAACAGTATCTTCATTTCGAGTACAGATATTATTACAGAGGTCACTATAAGCACTATGTCAATAGTACAGAAAAGCGAAAAGCTGTCTTGCAGCAGCTGCTTTTTGGGGTTAATCTCCATTGTAATAAATGTAACAACACTTTTTATGAAGTTATTTTCCAGACTAAGAGAATTATTGGCAGACGACAGCTCAACATTAAGTGCAAAGGTGAAAAATACGCTTATCAACAGCAAAAACAGAAACAAGCCCGTAAACACAGGGATTTTCGGTTTGTTGATAAGATAATATACCAGTGTAGCTACGAGTGTGGCTGATATAATAATAATTAATATAGGGCTTATTACCATATTTATCTAACCTGCCTTCGTTTTTATTTATTAACAAGCTCAGCAAAAAGCTCTATAAATTATAACATAAATAAATACATTATAAAATACCTTTTTTCAGCAGCATAGCTGTTTTTAAAACTGCTGTTTGGGTTTTGCTGTCCTTTATTTCGTTATTAAGCACCATTTCAACCGCCGTGTCAATATTAATAGGAATAATATCAAGAAATTCGTCCTCGTCGGGGCAGTCCTGACCAAGCGATTCTATGCGGCAGAAAAACAGGTGAATTACCTCGGCTGTATAGCCCGGCGATGGGTAAAGCTCGCCTAGCGACCTGTAGTCCCTGCCAACTGCACCTACCTCCTCCTTTAGCTCTCTTATGCCGTTTTCAAGGGGAGAAGAGCCTTTTTCCAGCTTTCCGGCAGGCAGTTCAAGCACAACCTCGTGGTAAGGGTAGCGGTACTGCTTTACAAAATAAAGCTGATTTTTTTCGTTAAGAGCCGCAACGCACACGCCGCCCGGGTGGTTTACTACCTCTCGTGACGACTTGTGACCGTTTGGAAGCTCAATTTGGTCAAGTGTTACATGAATAACTCTGCCGTCAAAGATTTTTTCACTGCTAAGTGTTTTTTCGTAAAGTTCCATTATATATCTCCGTTCTTATTATATATTTTACTTTTTCAGCATAGCTTATAAGGGAGTGATTAATTTGAATATAACAGAAGCCCTTAATTCTATGCCCTGTGACCAATACCTAAGGCATCGCCTTTGCGAATATATTATTGACAAATATTTTTTCATCAGCTGTGCTCCTATCGGCAAAAGCGTGCTTGGCCGCACTATAGAATGCTATACTATAGGAAACAAGCCTAAAAAAGCACTGCTGTGCGGGGCGTTTCACGGTATGGAATGGATAACAGCCTCGTTGCTGTATACCTTTATTATAAATATCAGCGAGGCAATAATCAACCATAAACCGCTGGCAAATAAAAAAATATGGGAGCTTTTAAGCAAACGGTCGCTTTGCGTAATACCCTGTGTAAACCCTGACGGCGTTGAAATAAGCATAAACGGCAGCGGCTCTGCCGGCGAACTACGGGATTATATAGAGCTTGTAAGCGGCGGCGACACACTGCACTGGCAAAGCAACGCACTGGGCGTAGACCTAAACCACAACTTTAACGCCGACTGGGAGAGTGTAAAGAAAAAAGAAATCGCACTGGGAATAACCTCCCCGTCAAAAACAAGATACGGCGGAGAACGCCCCGAAAGCGAGGCGGAAACCATAGTGCTGACAAAATTTTGCCGAAGCAGCAAAATTTGCAGTGCCATTGCCTTTCACAGTCAAGGTGAGGAAATATACTGGGATTTTGGCTGCAGAACACCGAAATGCAGTCTTGAGCTTGCACAGGATATGGCAGAGCTTAGCGGCTACACCGTGGCACAGCCCGAGAGCATAGCAACAGGCGGCGGTTTTAAGGACTGGGTAATAGAGGAACTGGGAGTGCCTGCCTTTACAGTAGAGGTGGGAAAAGGTGAGAATCCTCTTGACATAAGCCAGCTTTCAGACATATACAGCAAGACCGAGGGTATTATGGTAAAATCCCTTATAATGTAGCCGCTCGACTTCCTAACTACAATATATGACAATAATGCAACCTATTTGTTATTGTTTTGTTGTTGCCTCCTTTTGCACTATATGGTAAAATTTGTCTGTAAGAGATGGTGTAGGTTAGGGATGGTTTCACAGAATTTTGAATATTACTTTGTTAACTTTATATTTGGACTCCTCCGGTAAAAAACTACAGCTGTCACTGTAGTTTTTTATCATTTACGGGATTCTTTTTTTATTTATGCTTTTCTATAGGGCTGTTCTGCCTTGCTACAGCATAAACGGCATATTTTGCTGTGCAAGGCTGTAAAAAGCTAAAGCATACAAAAGCCGGCAAAGTTAAAAGCTAAAGGAAATTTTACAATTTAAGGGGGATTTTATTTGAAAAAAATAATATGTTTTAGCTTTTCTTTTTTAATGGTTATTGTTACGGTAATAAATTTTTTAAACTATTCCGGTAACAGTACAATGTTGGTGTTTGATAACACAGATGATTTGACTGTCATAACCAACGATAAAATTTCAAACACCCAGCTTATAAAGCTGTTGGTAAAAACAGCAAAGGAGCTTAACACAGATGTAGCTTTCCAAACTTGGAGTGACGACCTAAGCGTGCGAAAGATTTACAAAACAAACAACACAGATGACTTTTTGAACCTTGATATTTATGGTGAAAGTCAAAAGCTTTCTGACAAGCAGTGTATTTCAACATTGTCACAGGTTAAAGGCTATACGGTTATACCGCTGAATATATCTAACTTTCAGTACGACACTACAGTGTACCCTTTAACCGAAAGCAACTATTCCTCTGTAGACAGTACAACCTTTAAGGTAAGCAGTGAATTTGTAGGCGATTTCCAAAGCGTTCTTGAGAAAAACGGCATTGAACTGGTAAGCTTTTCACTGCCTTTACAGGCGTTTTTGAATGTGTATAATCCGTTTACAAACAGCGTTTGCCCTTTTTTAGTGGTTCTGTTTTCAATATTTATTTACTTTTTAAATAACGCTAAAAGGCATACGCTAAAAAGGCTTGAGGGCTATTCGTCATACAGAATTATGCTGGAGGAAATTGGAACGATTTTGTTAAGGCTGGCAATTATATTTGCAGTAGTAGAGGTGCTTAATGCTGTGCTGTTTGCAATTCATAACATTAACCTATTGCCACAATACCTACAATACACAGCAAGCTCTATACTGACTGTTTATATTCCGGCTATAATTTTTGTCACACTGCTTTCCTCTGTAGCAGTTATTTTTCACAACAACAATCTTTATATTAAAGGCAAAGAGAATAAAACCTTTGTTCTGATTTTATCAGCAGTAATTAAAACTATACCAACTGTGCTTATGTGCGTAATGCTGATAGATTCAATAAACGCCCTAGGCTATTCCGTAAACAAATATATTACGGCTAAAGAGGCTCACACTCGCCTTTCGGGATATACTTCTGTGCGTATGACACCTGTCACAAACAGTGCCAATGATAAAAATATGCAAAATTTTTATCTGCGTTCCGTAAAGGAATACAACGCCATAACAACAGCGTCAAGCTATTACGAAAAAATAGACAGCCAATTGAACGAAGATATATTATACGAATTCAACGGTGAAAACGATTTATCATACCAATACAACGACGAAAATGATTTATCATACGAATACGACAAATATGTAAGCAATAAAATCCTTGATGTAAATGCAAATTATTTTAAGATTAACCCTATTTATAAGACTAACGGCGAATTAGTTAGCGAGAAAGACTTTGCTAAGGATAAATACAACCTACTGGTAGCCAAAAACGCAGAACATACTGACGCTTTAATTAAATATGTAAAAGGTTATCTTCAAATTGGGGACAGCGACTTTAATGTTATTTACTATAAAGAAAACCAAAGGTTTTTACTGATTGATGCGGGTAACACCAGTGCTTATGCTGTTGACCCTTATGTTAATATTGCAGAGGGAATACGCTTTAAGCGAATTAAAAATTATTATCCTAGCGAAGTAACCGGAAATCAAAACCAATTTTTGCTAAAGCTAGACTCTACTGATTCGTACAGCAAGGTGCTAAAGCTGGCAAAAGAAACAGGCGTAGAGCAATCTATACTGGATGTTCAAAGCACAAGCGCCATTATCGCAACTGAATTTGAAGCTGCAACCGACAATCTGCTTGGAAACGCAATCCAAACAGTTCTTTACGCATTTTTGTATGTGTTCTTAACGGTGTTCTTTATTAAAACCTATCAAGAAACCTACCAGTCCCAAATAGCAGTTAAAAAGCTTAGCGGCGGCGGAGTATTTATGCTACACAAAAAGTACATATGGGCGTCTGTAATAATGCTTATGCTGACTGTTTTGGGTGTGGTAACACAAATGATTGTACAAGAGATGCTGTACACCACGCCGATAATATACGGTATAGCTACGCCTATTATTTTGTGGGTAATAGAAATGATATTCTTTGCACTTTATGCAAGCAGATTAACAAGAAAAAACATATTGGAAACCTTAAAGGGGGTAAAGTAATGAGCATAGTGTCACTAAAAAATATTAACAAAAAATTTGACAACAAGGTTATTTTTAAGGATTTTAATTTAGAGGTAGATGAAGGCGAGTTCCTTTGTATAAAAGGAGTAAGCGGAGCCGGAAAAAGTACCCTGCTTAACATTATAGGTATGCTTGAAAAGCCGGACTCCGGCACACTTGAAATAGACGGTATAAAGAATCCACGCTTTAATTCCGCAAAGGGTATAGGTCTGCTTAGAAATACAATTTCGTATTTGTTTCAAAATTACGGCTTAATCGAGGAAGAAACGGTTATTTACAATTTAAAGGTTGCCACCCACTACCTGCACTACAGCAAAGAAGAACGCAATAAAAAAATAGCCGAGGCTCTTGAAAAGGTCGGACTAATGGGTTATGAAAAAAAGAAGGTGTACCAGCTAAGCGGCGGCGAGCAACAAAGAGTAGCAATGGCAAAAATACTGCTAAAGCCCTCTAAGCTTGTTTTGGCAGACGAGCCTACCGGCAGCCTGGACGGTGCAAACCGTGACGAGATACTGGGGCTTTTGCAGGAAATGAACAAAAACGGCAGAACAATAATAGTTGTTACCCACGACCCACAGGTAGATGCCTACGCTACCAAGCACCTGGTTATAGGCAGCGACAACAAGTAATTTTTAAATGCATTTGTAAATTTTTGCGGCTACAAATTACATAAGAATAGCTCTTACAGGCTGTTATTTACAAATTAAATTACATTTTTAAAGAGCAACAGGCTCAATAAAATCTGCAAAATTTTAATTGAACCTCATAATAAATATCCAACAATATAAAGCTCTCACAATTAAAATATGAAACTAAAATTCCCACAACAAAGCACCTTGTAAACCGCCAAAAGAATTAGACCTTCGGGCTTAACCTTTCGGACTGTTTATTTGTAATATACAGTGCTTGTTGTGGGGATTTTTTATTTTCGTACAATATTTTGGTGTATCATTTCAGTTCATTTTTAGTAAAGCGTTTCAATACAGTGCCTTAGTGTAGTATTCAATGCAGTATTTTATTTATAGGCAATTCAGCCTCTAACTACCGGCTTAAATTTCCAAATGAATTAAATGTGCAATTCCCGGGGTGCTTTCTCCCTGCTGATTTGCCGTAGGCGACATTAATGCACCTGTGGCGGCAACAAGTATATTTTTAAGTTTGCCTTTGCACATATTTTCGAGTATATAGCCGCACAAAACACTTCCGCAGCAGCCGCAGCCACTGCCTCCGGCGTGTACATCCTGCTTTTCAATGTCATATATCATCATTCCGCAGTCGTTGTGTAGACGGGAGATGTCTATGTTTTCTTTTTGCAGAAGCTCTAAAAGCAGCTGCGAGCCGGTTCTTCCAAGGTCGCCCGTTAGAATAAGGTCATAGTCGGAGGGCTTTGTTTTTGTGTCTATTAGAAAGGACTTTATTGTGTCGCAGGCGGCAGGAGCCATTGCCGCACCCATATTGTTAATGTCGGTTACACCCATATCTACCACCTTGCCAATGGTACAGTGCTTTAGTCTTGGACCGTTTCCATACCGAGAAACCACTATTGCACCACTGCCCGTAACCGTCCACTGTGCCGTAGGTGTCCTTTGACCACCGTATTCCAGAGGAAAGCGAAACTGCCTTTCAGCCGAGCAAAAATGTGACGAGGTAACAGCCAAGGAATTTTTGCAGTAGCCGCCGTCCACCATAAGCCCCGCCAGAATAAGGCTCTGCACCATTGTAGAGCAAGCACCGTACTGTCCCAAAAACGGTATGTTAAAGCCACGAATACTGTAGCCGGTGCTTATGCATTGGTTTAAAAGGTCGCCTCCAAATGCCAGCTGAATAAGCTCGCCGCTTATTTGCGCTTTTTCCAGTGCAATTTGTATGGCCTCCTTTTGGAGCATACTTTCCGCCTGCTCCCAGGTGTCACAGCCCAGCTTTGTATCGTACTCTATTTTGTGGAAATACTCCTTTAGCGGCCCCTCGCTTTCCTTTTTGCCCGCCACAGAGCCAAAGCCCGCAACGACTGGCTGATTGCTGTATGCTATAGTATATCTTCCTATTCTGCTCATACATAACTCCTTTACAAAATCCATTATACCTAAAGCCCTTAAAAGCTTAAAAATATTTAAACCTTTTGGCAATAGGACAGCTTTATAATTTATTTTGCCCACAAGGGCGAAAAATAAATACATTGTTTATATAAATTTTAAAGAAATATTCCAATAACCAATACACAAACGGTCTGCGGTAAAAATCCGCAAGCCGTTTGTGCATTTTTAAAACAGTTTTCGTTTTATTGTTTTTCTCCAACAATTAACACAAAGCCCAAGATTAAAGTACTCAAGCGTAATGCTCATGGTTTCACCAACTTCAAGCGCTTCCGTTATCGTATTCTTCATATTTTTTCACACCAAAATCAAAAACAAGTGGCAACTTAATTATCGCCACTTGTTTTAATCAATTTTCCTTTTACGGTTTTACCCCAACTATTGACATAGAGCCATCAAAAACAAGTGGCAACTTGATTATCGCCGCTTGTTTTAATCAATTTTCCTTTTACGGTTTTACCCAAACTATTGACATAGAGCTTATATACACTTGGCTGCACATCTGCACCTCATAAATGACAACTACAGCAGCCATCTTGATAATTTGCTGCACGACAAAAAAGAGAGCAGTTAAAAACTACTCTCTTTTGGCTCCCCTTGGACAGAACTGTCCGAACATTTCAAGCTATCATCCAGCTGTTCAAGGTCTGCAAGCATTTCCATGTAGCTTATTTGTCTGCTATCTTTTACATTGTAATATATAACAACCTTATCATCGTACAAATAGATGCTGTTAATAAACACATCTATTATTTTTTTGCGAAAATCTAAATCCATTAAGTCACCGCCGCAAAAACTCTGTAGCCACAATTCTACTTCTTCAACTGTTAAGCTAATATCACAAGCTATTTTCAATTTAGCTAGCTCTATTTCCGTATCCTCTTTTTGCAGCTGTAAACAATCTGCTTTATTATTAATTTTATCAATTACAGCTGCACTGCGTGCATTAATTAAAGCCTCGGCGCAATTATTAATTTCTATATCTATGTTTACAAGTCTGCGTTCCAGCTCCGCAACCTGCTCCGCCGAAAATTCGCTATTATACTGCAATACAATTTTTTCCGCAATATAGTGTCTGCGCTCTGCTGTCAACACATATTTTACTGTCTGTTCCACAATGTACCATTCAATAAAGTCCTTTTTTTCGCTTTTCTTTTTGCAGCCCTTGCGCTTGCGCTTGTTGCGACAAGTATAATAATAATGTTTGCTACCATTTCTTGATGTACCGCTGTCACCAACCATTGTTGTGCCGCACATACCACAAAACAGTTTGCCGGTCAGTAAAAAGTCAATGTCTTCTGACTTTTTCTGTCCTCGTGTTCGTCTGCTCTGTTCCAATCGTGCTTGACAGCGTTTAAAGGTGTCTATATCTATTAATGCCGGACAGCTTCTTTCTATCTCGCCTTTATATGTATAATCGCCTATATACATTTTGTTTCGCAAAATACTCGGCAGGCAGTTTGTATAAAAGAGTTTACCGTTTTTTGTTCGGTACCCTTTTTCGTTACACATTTTGCAGATTTCGGTTTGGCTTTTGCCAGCTGCAAACTGATTAAAAATAAATTTAACTACAGCTGATGTTTTTGTGTCTTCGACTAAAAACTTGTTATCAATTTTATATCCCAATGGTATATTACCGCCTGTAGTTTGGCCTTTTAGTGCACTCTCACGCATTCCTCGCGATGCATTTTGACTTATCTGCCTGCTATAAACTTCTGCCATAGCTTCCAGCATAGCTTCAAGTATAATGCTTTCATCGCCATTGCCAAGTGTTTCTGTAGCACTTACAACACGTACACCATTCTTTTTTAGCTTGGTTTTATATATTGCGCTGTCATAACGATTACGGGCAAAGCGATCCAATTTCCATACGAGGACGTAGTTAAACTGTCCCCTTTTGCTATCCTCTATCATTTGCTGAAATTGCGGGCGCCTGTCGTTTGTACCACTGGCAGCCCTATCTATATAACTGTCTACTATAGTATACCCGCACCGTTTAGCATATTCGGTACAATAACGCAATTGTCCCTCAATACTTTGTTCGGTCTGCTTATCAGACGAGTAACGAGCATATATAACAGCGTTAGTTGTATTCATACTAATAACCGCCTTTCTCTTTATACGTAAAAATACGTATAATTTTTCTAAAAAGTGTTGACACACGTATTAATACGTGCTATAATATAATCAAGAGGTGAGGAACATGAGGTACAGCGAACTGAAAAAACTACTTAAGAAAAATGGTTGTTATATTGTACGCGAAGGCGCCAACCATGAAATCTGGTTCAGCCCCAAGACAAACAGACTCTTCACAGTCGGCAGACATAACAACCAAGAGGTTGCAACAGGTACGCTTAAATCAATTAAAAAGGACTCGGGGCTTGAATAAGCCCCCTCGGTTCCTCACACATTAAAAAAGGAGTTGTTTTTATGGCTAAATATGTATTTCCTGCAATATTTACAAAAGAGGATACAGGTTATTCTGTACGTTTCCCGGATGTTCCAGGATGTAACACTCAAGGCGAAACATTAGTGGAAGCCCTAGCAATGGCAGCAGACGCATTGAATCTAATGCTATACAGCTGTGAAGAGGACGGTTTGCCAATTAATAAACCATCCGATATACGCAATCTAAAACTAGAGGATAACGAAATCACAAGCCTTGTTTCCGCTGACACAGTAGAGTATAGGAGATTTTTTGACAATAAAGCTGTAAAGAAAACATTGACTATACCGAACTGGCTTAATACGCTATCTGAGCGTGAGCATATCAACTTTTCGGCTGTGCTTCAGGATGCCTTGATTGAAAAATTAAATTTGAACCACAATGCTTAAATGGCAAACCGCTCTCATCCGAGGGCGGTTTTTCCTTTTTGCAGTCGAATGCAAAAACATTACCAGTAAAACAAGGAAAGCAATAATATATTTTTTTATTGCCACTATTTCTATTGAACATTATTTTTACCTTTCACACAAACAAGTCTTACTCAAAAATCATATCATAGAAGACATTCTCCGGAATAACCTCAATATTGCTACCCATCAGCTTCAGAGCTTCGGCTTTTTTATGTTTACTGCTCTTTCCGTCTTTAATTGACTTGCAATAATCATTGTTGCCCAAAATTAAAAAATCGGTTTTTGCTGTTACTCCTTTACCACACACTCCGCCTAACTTTTCAACAATGCACTGTGCGTCTGCTCTTGTCATTTTTTCCAATTTACCGGTAAACACACAAGTCTTGCCGTACAATGGGCACTCCTCGTTTGGTTCGACTATTAAGGGGAGTAAATTTTCTAAATTAACATAATTCCGTGTGTATTGCACTTTATTTTTCTTAAAGAGCAGCTTGAAATCATCATTGCCATATACGTTGTTTACTTCTTCCCTCGCCTTTTCAAAGCACTGCATAACCGAATAGCTATCGTCAAGTGCGCGATGAAAGTTCTTAATATTTTCTATATTGTAATATTCGACAATATCCTGTAACCTGTGATGCTCAAGTTCAGGATGCAGTTTTCTTGAAATTCTTAAATTGTCAACAAAATCATTTGAAAATGCCTTAAACCCATACCTATTACAATTATCATATATAAAATTAACATCAAAGCTCACATTGTGGCCTAATATCAAATTGTCACCTACAAATTTTAAAAAGTTGGGAAGTTCATTCTGAATACTTGGTGCATTAACTAACATGCCGTTTGTTATTCCTGTTAATTCTTCTGTATAGCCGTCAACGGGATTGTCCGGCTTAATCAGGCTACTATAGGTATCTACTACTTTTTTATTCTCAACCCTTACAGCTGCTAGCTCTATAATCTCGTTCCATTCCGGTGAATATCCGGTTGTTTCTATATCTATAGCACAATAATTATCCGGAAAATCAATAATACTGTTTCCCTTAAATTCCCTAACGGTTGGCATCCTATCTCCCCCCATTTTACTATAAAATATTTTGCCATTTTCTAAATTTTTTCTATACATACACGCAGTCGAATATAACGGATCCGTATGTAAGCATCTTTTTTGTACGCTACACTCTACATACTTTCCACAACAGCCAAAAGGCTCAAACCTCATCGTGTTTACAACCATATCCTTTACAAGTTCCGCAACTTCTTCTTTAGGTTGTGCTTCAAGTATATCAAAGTTTTCTAACATAAGCCTAAAATAATCAGTATACAATTTTAACTGTTTGACAGGTATATCATGCTTTACAAACCAATCCAAGTTACATACTTTAAATTCAATATATCTTTCTTTACCGTTGTTTTTAATCCTCGCAAACAGCATTTCTTTTCTATTTTCCCAATATGCATTGCCTGGCATAGATATTAAGATACTATCGTACCCGCTTGCAGTTGTTCTAACAGATAGTTTTGCAGTTTTCATATATTGATTTTTTACCAAAACATCTCTGAAAAAATCAACATAATAATTATTATCATAGATTTTCATATACACCATCTCCTCAACTAGATTATAGCAAAAACACACATAGCAATGTTCACAAATATTTCATGAAAAATTTGTCATATTATGCAATTCAGAGTTATAAGCAAAATAAAAGAGCCTTTTCAGGCTCTTAAAGTGTGTTATCTCTGATATAACCTTCAAATTGCTTATACACTTTACGTTCTAGTGGGTGCATATACCACGCATTTCGCTTTTCTAATATTGCCATACGTTCGGCTCTATAGTTAGCAGCTTCCAAAGATATATCGCAAAACTTTGCAATATCAGCAGCTTTTGTTATTCTTAGTTCGTGTAACACGCACGCCGGGGCTAATAAATCACGTGCAAAAACATCCGCTTCCTGTTCTACCTCAGGTTTCGACAAGTCAAATTTTCTCGATAGCCTATTTCCTATTAATTTATGCCCTAAAAATATATGCCCTAACTCATGGGCTATCGTGAAACGGCAACGCCGACTAGACTCCGTGTCCCGGTAAATTATAAAAATATTATTTTCTTCAAAGATAGTTACGCCACTTTCTCCGTCAGACATTCTACTTTTATCAACATCACTATATTTAAGTACAGTGATACCAGCACTACGTGCAATATTAGTCACGATAACAGGCAGACTGTTTACACCATAGTCAATTATGCACTGCCAGCTTGCATTACGTGCGTTTTTATATTTTCCGTATTGCATTTTGCCACCTCGTAGGTATTGTACCCTACAAGGTGGTTTTTATTTATGTACTAATTATAAATCTTCATCTGTCTCTGGTGCATTTAACAAGTCAGATATATCACTCTCTATCTCGGTAACCTTACTGTTTGCACTTCGTGCAACTCTTATTACTTTAACTTTTTGCTCATTACTTTTTAGATTTGCCTGTTTACTAGACAGAAATTCAGAATAATCAATCAATTGGTTTTGTGCATTTTCATTTAACACGTTGTAATTATGTAGTAACTGTTGTTTTTTACGATCGGTATTTTCAGGTTTTAATAAATTATCTGAAATATTATCGTCTAAATCATCTAATGTATAGCCAAGACAATGTACGATAGCTCTTGTACTCGATAAGTAAGGTTCTTTCGTATTTCCAGAAAACAATTTATCTATAGTACTTTTAGGTATGTTTGTTTCGTCTGATATTTGTTGAGAAGTTTTCCCAGAATTTTTCTTCATTTGTTTTAGTTTATCAAGCCACATTGTTATTTAGCCTCCTATCACTTTGATAGTAACATTGTTTAGTTCATATGTCAACAAGAAAGTTTCCAAATTAAGCAATATTTTTTACAGAAAGGTATTGACTTTTTCCTAATTCGGATATATTATAATATCAAGATTTCCGAATTAAGCAATTTTTTAGGAGGTGACAACATGAAAAACCTTTGTGCAGAAATGACCAGGTACGGTGTTTCAAATTATGATATCCAAAGTTTATTAAATTGCTCCCTGCGAACAGTCACTAACAAATTAACAGGAGAAACAGATTTCACAATTCCGGAAGCAATGAAAATACGAAATACCTTTTTCCCGGGTTTAAGGCTAGAGTACTTATTCGAAGCAACAGAAAAATCCGCCTAAAACATTATATTGAATGGAGGAGAATTATGAACTATTGCAAAATCATAGAACGGAAAGACGTGCCTGCACAGCTAACTGCAGGCGAGGACATAGTTTGTGCAGATTTAAATGAAAAGAAATTTACAAACTTACTAGCATGTAACAGTGGCTATATATTAATGCTTTTAGCTGACAAGGATTGCATATTCTTCAAAAATTCTAAAAACCGATTTAAAAATGAGCGAAAGGAGTTTTAAGCATGGCACTGGTAAAAGTAGGTACAACAGCGTTAAGAGGTCCTGACGGTAATTTTCTTCCGGCCGTACAGCTGTATGCTGCTATACCGGATAAGGAAGTACAGCCGTCAGGTCTAACAAAGACAGATGAGCAAGCATGCGATATGTTTTTAAAGCTCTGTGCTGATAAGATTAAGCATTATATTGACAACTGCAAGGCCGCAGGAATAGAGGTTAATATTAATGACTAAAACACAAATAAAAAATGTAAAAGAACATATTGCAGACGTATTCAGCGCCGGCACTAAACCTAAGCCCAAAGGTACAATTACCACTTTATATAATAATGACGGTTATAAATATTGTTGGGATGCATCAGCAAAAGTTTTTGCAGTAATAAGCCCTGCTAGCAACATATTGTTTGTAAGCAAAAACCCAGTCAAAGCACATACCCAATATGAGATTTACACCGCCCTTGCGTTCCAGCGTCGCATCAAGGCAAGCGGTTACTACACAGCCGCAGGAGATAAATATGAGCTTATTTAACGAAAACATTCATGCTGAGGGCAATCCCTATGGCTTTCAAATCAACATTAACCACCCAAAGGTCAGGGATAAATATAACCGCTTCAAGGTGTGGAAAGGCGTGCCACGGGCAGTGCCGTTGTCGGATGATGAACGTCTGGAATTTGAAAGATATTTGTTAAAAAAGGAGAACAGTGGATGAAAACACTATGGTACTTATTGATGTGTGCAGTGCGTGCAGTAATGGACTACTGCGAGCAGTTCATGTATGACTGTATGAATTGTTACAAGGAGGAAAAAGACAATGGGAAAGTTTATTGAGGAAACTTGCTTTGCCCTGAACAGTATGGGTGAATGCTCGGCACTATCAGAAACAAAGTGCGAAAACTGCAAGTTTTTTAAGCCTAAAGAGCAAGTGTTGGAAGAACGAAAGAGAGCTATTGCGAGGCTTAAGGGACTGAATGGCGGAAGCTACTATCTGCAAAAATATCATCTTGAAGAAAGCCAGGCGACTAAATAACAATGGATGAAAACATAAAATCAAAAATAATGAAAATCATAGCACTGGCAATTGAGTTTAATGATACTCGCACGCAAAAGTGCTATACAGGAAACAAACCCACCGTGTGGGTAGAATTTTCCGGGCACACTTGCCAGCTTGATGTGAACGTTTCTCATGAAGGCTGGAATAGGTTTGCAGAAACAGAAACGCGAATGTGTATCTACCTTGACGACAACAAAAACGCTGAGGTAGAGCTTGATGCAGCTTTTGAAACGCTCGAAAGAATAATAGCAAATTGGAGGATAAAAAAATAGCCTGTACAGTTAGCTGTACAGGCTAGCAAGCAGAGGCTTACGAAATATCACACAATTAGCATTTTGCAGTTGACTACAAACAATAAACGGAGGTTTTATAAATGACGGAATTACAAAAAACAGCTGTTGAGCAGCTAAACGAGCAACACAAAAAAGCAAAATACGGTCAAAAAGCAAAAGTGATGGCAAAGCCAACACTGGACGCATTAATTAGTTTTTGCGAACAGTCAGAGGATTTTGCTGAAGCTGTGCACGACTGCAGCAAGACATTCCAGGATTGTATGGCAAATGTTGAAAAAGGTATAGGCAACGCATTATCTGACATTGATGCATACAAAAAAGCAGTCAAATTTTATATGCCAACCGCAAACATTGATGTAGTTATGACAATTGCTACATCTGATCAAAGCGGCAAAACAAAATCTACAGCAGCAGATAAAACAATCAATCTAAATCTGCTTGACTTGTTGTGGGCGGGTGGTTTAGATGGCTAAAAACAAATCAAAAATTAAAACCGCACTTGACATTGATTTTGACAAGCTAAACTCGCATATACCGCCGCTCCCGGATGATATCGACGAGTGGGTACATAATCATTTATTTGCTGATGATAACTATTTTTTTACACAAACCCGGCATAGCAAAAAAACCGGAATTTGCACGCATTGCCAAGCCGAAAGTCAAGTATACCCATATGGTCGTGAAATAACTCATAAGGATATTGAATTTTCCCAAGCGAAGCATAACGATTGCGGTATTTGTCCAAAATGCGGCGCTATGGTGCAATTTAAGGATAATGGTCGAAGCCGCAAAGCTCTTATTGATTATGGATATTTCTATATACTTCAGCGTGTTAAATATGGCGGAGTAGTAATAAGAACATTTTACTGCCGTCGCTGTTGGGGGAATGTCAATTTATTTAACAACAACGCACTTCCTACGATTTATTATTCTGAGCATTTCAGAATTTTTATGCATAAAAACACCCATGCGTGCTTTAAACATTGTATATATAGTTGGGATGATTCTTACGAATACTGGAGTAGATTAAAAAGCATCGTTAAACCTTGGTGTTACTATGGCAATGTGTATACAAGTAAAGATTTTGCAGTAGCAACATATCGTCCGGAAAGTTGGAAAGAGATTATAGCAAAAACGGAATACAAATACAGCTGTTTAGACGAATGGGCATTAAAACCTGACATTGCCGGACAATACCTAGAGCTATTTTCGACAAATCCAACATTGGTCGAGCGTATGATGAAACAGGGATTTAAGAGCGTCGTTTATGATAAGTTAAGCCATGGTGCTAAAACATACGGAATTATCAATTTTAATAAAAATACACCAGGTGAAGCTTTTAAGTTAAGTAAATCATCCATTAACACCCTGCCAGCAAATCCGAAAGTAATTAATATACAAAGAGCGGCATTTTGTGAAAGCAATAAGTGTTCTGCAGAAACAGTAAAATTTATTAACAATTTAAATTTCGGAGAGCTGAGTAAGTTTTCGTGGCCATGTAAATTTTTAAAACCTGTTGTAAACGCTAATAGGCTACGTAAATATCTACTGCAACAGGCAAAGTTACAAAAACTCTACATATGCACACTTATATCCGATTATCACGATTATGTTTGTCAAATTAAAAAACTAAAATTACCATTAAACGAAGGTATAATATTTCCTCCCGACTTCACACAGGCACACAATCAACTAACCACAATTCTTAATAATAAAAAATTTGCAGAGGAAAGCAAGAAAATTGAAGAGTTAGACAAACCGTTTGAGCCTACATATCAAAAGCTGTGTAAAAAATACGAATATAGAAACAATCAATATGCCATTCGCCCGGCACGAGGAAAACAGGAGCTATTTGTTGAAGGCTCAACGCTAAAGCATTGCGTGTACAGTTGTTATTCTGATAGATACCTCGCAGGTAAGGTATTAATACTTTTAGTACGTAAAATAGATGAGCCTAACACACCATTTTATACTATGGAATTAAACCCCAAAAACAACACCGTTATCCAGTGCAGGACATTACATAACAGGTCGTACGAATTGGACGAAAGCGTATCGACATTTATAAAAGAATATCTACAATTTTTAGCGTTACCTAAAAAGGAACAGAACGAAATTAAACGTCAATTTGTCGCATAAGGAGAATGAAATGGAAAACAAAATAATTACAGCTGAATACCGACAGGCAACGGAGTTGCACAGTAAAATTATGGCAAATGCAGAAATAGCCGCAGGGGCATTGCTGGAAATGTGCCAAGGATTAAAGCAAATGCGAGACACCAAATTATACTTACAGCTAAATATGCCAACATTCGATGCGTACTGCGAAGACAAAGTCGGCATTAAAGCAAGACAAGCGTACACCTACATAAGCACATATGAAAAGCTCGGAAGTACGGTTTTGCAGTCAAATGCAAGTCTGGGTATAACAAAGCTAGAGCTTATAGCTCAGCTACCTGCACCTGACAGAGCTGCCGAACTTGCAGACGGAACATTTGACGGAATGTCAGTCAAAGAAATCAAGGAGCTTGTCAGAAAAAATAAAGAACAAGCAGAACAGCTTGAACTGTTAAGCAACGATAAACAGGCGGCAAAAAATCATGCTGACGAAGTACAGCAAAAGTACATTGACTTGTTATCTGCCAGCGAGCAAAACAAGAGCAAAATCGAGAAGCTCAATCAAAGAATCACAGAACTTGAAAGCATGCCGGTTGAGGTAGCTGTCAGAGAGCTTACAGGCGATGAAATGGCAGATATTCGTAAGCAAATCACTGCAAAGGTACGGGCAGAATATGACGCAAAACTAGCAAACGATAAGGATAATACTATGCCGCTTTCCGATGTGCAAGCAGAAGTTGAGAAGTCTGTAAGAGAAGCACAAGAAAGAGCAAAACTGGAACTCGATGAAGCGGTAAAGGCTGCCCAAGCAAAAAGCAAAGAAAAGCTTAAGAAACTCAAAGAGGATGAAAAACAGGCTGTGCAAAAATACAAAGAAGCACAAGATAAAATTGCCTCTTTACAAAAGCAGGTTGAAATAGCAGACCCGGCAAAAGCAAAAGTCTTGATATACTTCGAAGCGCTAAAAAAAGACTATAACGAAATGATAACAGCTATAACGGAGCTCTCTGCAGAAGACGATAAAGAAAAGTTTACTACAGCTGTATATAAAATGTTACAGCTGCTAGCGGATAATCTTGGAAAGGAAGTTTAAAAAATATGACAACAGAACATAAAATGATGTGCGGTGAAATCCTTAAATACTATGGCAAACAACCACAGTTACATAAACTCGTCGAAGAATGCTGTGAGTTAGGTCAAGCAGCAATGAAATTTGATTATAAACAAACAAGTACAAATGCCGAGAATTTGTTTGAGGAACTTGCTGATGTAAAAATTATGATTGAACAAATATCGCAAGCTGTTGATAGCTTGTCGCAAGACTGAATAAACCACTGGGTAGATTACAAGCTAAAAAGACAAATGAAAAGGATAGAAAATGAGTGCAGTGCTAAAGCGGAGGCAAAAGAATGAAATTTAATAAAATCTTAGCTCTTTGCAAAAAGCTCGATAAAGTAATATTAATTACAGATAGTAAATCAAACACACAGTACCTATCCAACGGAGTTGGTATATACCCTATGTTGGGTATCCCATTTTGCACGATAGAGAATGTTAAAAACTTACTCGGCTTAAATGACAATCAAAGAGACACATGGGCATTTTCCGAAATGGTGGACATTGATGAAATGTATACATCAGATGCAGAGACATACGAAGAAAGAATTGAACCATACTTCTTTTCGGTCAAAACTTCTGCAGCTGAAATATTTGTCTATAAATCAAGCATTGGGCTTATTGCAGTAGACAAAGCTTATATTGATGCTGTATCTTGCAAAGGCGACACAGAAATGTATCTGCGTATCAAAGGCTTTGGAAAAACAGTAATTGTTAAAAGTGGATTAATAAACTACGGAGCAATTGTGCCGATATCTCTCACAAGTGATGAAAAAACCGACGCCATACGAGACGCATACAACCAACTGGAATTATCAATACAAAACGACTAAAACAAAACGTTACATTATATATAGTTAAAAACAGCCCTCGCAAAAGCACCGCGAGGGCAAAAACATACAAAAAATTAAGGGGTGAAAATCCCCTTGTGAGCTTGTAGTAGGTATTATCTTAAGGACGGTGAAAAAATTGATTAGGGAAAAGAAAATAAAAAGTGGAAAATTGTTGGAGATAGAATTTTTCCCAGTTTATAACAACGGAGCAAGGATACCTACAAGATCGCAAAAAGAAAAGATATCGAAAGAAAAACAAAAAAAGCTTAACAAGAAAAATGCAGAAAAGAAATTGATTAGAAAAGTCAACGCTAATTTTGATGAAGGAGATTTGTTTTGTCATTTAACATACAAAGCAGACAACATACCACAGTCAGAAACACAGTTAAAAAAAGATATTAAAAATTACATACGCAGACTAAAAAATTACAGACAAAAAAACAATATGCCGGAAATAAAGTATTTATATGTAATTGAAAAGTCAGAGTATCAAACAGGAAAAAACAAAAGCAAAGCAAACTGGCACGTGCACATGTTTATGTCGAGTATGGACAGAACAGTTGCAGAAAATCTGTGGCTCTCAGGCACAGCTAATTGTGACAGATACCAGCCACGTAGCTTTGGCCCAAAAGCCGCAGCGAAGTATATTGCAAAATCACCCGAGGGTAAAAAAAGATTTTCCGGCAGTAGAAATTTAAAAAAGCCGGTAGAGCTTAAACCACAAGACGGCAAGACAAGCAGAGCTGTTGTTGAGCGTATGGCAACAGTGCGTGTAGACGATTCAGGCTACTGGGAACGCAGATACCGAGGCTATGATTTCTTAGAATGCACACCAGTGTTTAACGAATACAACCTACACTGGTATGTTTCTGTGACAATGTACAAAAAGGGGAATGAGAAAAATGCCAAAAAAGCAACACGAGGCAAACGAACAAATCAAATTGTTTAGGTGGGCAAACTTTGCAACAGCAAAATACCCCTGCTTAGCTCTGCTCCATCATATCCCGAATGGTGGTAGCAGAAATCAGCTTGAAGCCAGAAATTTAAAATTGCAAGGCGTTAAGTCGGGAGTGCCTGACATATGCTTACCCGTACCGCGCGGAAAGTATCACGGCTTATACATCGAAATGAAATACGGTAAAAACAAGCCATCTGCAAACCAGTGTCAATGGCTTAATTTGCTATGCAAAAATGGATATGCTACAGCTGTATGCTATGGCTGGGAAAGTGCACAAAAAGTAATCGAAAATTATCTAGCCGGAGGTGAGTTAGATGCCAAATGAGCGTGATATTAAAATCCATGGAATCAGCAAGCAAAGATACTACGAACTCAAAGCAAAAACAAGGCAATACGCTGAATGGCTCGTGGCTGTAAAATCAAATGCGGTTAGTGCATCCAAAAAGATAAAATATCAAAAAAATATACAGGCAGTACAAGTAGCTGTTGATAAAGCTACAGCAAGCACCAAGGCGATAAAAAACAATGACAAAATAAAAAAGCATTTATTGCAAATAATCACGGGCAAGGAATCTCTGGTTAAGATACAGTGCTACTACGAAATACAGCTAAGTAAAAATACTTACTATGCATGGCGAAGAGCTTTTTATTTTGAGTTAGATAAAATAGTCGATTAAAAGGAAAACTAGGACATACTTTAGTTGTAAAATAGCATTGTAAGAAGCGGGCGGCTGTGAGTGCTTTTCTGACTGGTGCTCATCCGCCAACAACTTGCATATTGCTTTTTCTTGTCTTTATCGTCGACCCAGATACAAAAAGCCTTTCCAAAACGGGGCCAGCAATGGCTCCAAATGCTGTGAAGTAGCTCAGTCGGCAGAGCAACAGCCTTATAAGCTGTGTGTCACAGGTTCAAATCCTGTCTTCACAACCAAGTATATGACATACCCCTATTCAAAACACACGCATTAGCCGTCCGCTTGGGCGGCTTTTGTGTTACAGGGAAAAGTAGGACATAACAACATAGTAAAATTTAATCAGCGAGAAAGACAAAATTTATGAATTATAAATCAAAGCAATGGAAAACTCTACGCGGAAAAATACTGAAAAGAGATAAATACATTTGCCAGTATTATAAGCGCTTTGGCAAGCGTGTACCTGCAACAATGGTTCATCACATCTACCCTGCCGATACATACCCTGAATACGCATTTAAGCCTTGGAATCTCATATCGCTGAGCAATGATGCTCATGAGCTTATGCACGACAGGAATACGCACGAGCTTACTGCGATCGGCAGGTCCTTGCAGCGCCGAACCCGCCCCCTGCAAAAGCCAAAACATAAGCTCTAAGAGACCGAGGGAGAGGAACTCTTTCCAACTCTGCAGAGACTTGAGGTGAGGGGGGCAAAATTACTAAGGGCAAATAGACATATATTTTTAAATTGTTATATATTATAAAATCCGCATTTAGGAGGTGCTCAAAAATGGACGAAAAAAAGGCAAAAAATGAAATAGTCAGATATATGAAATCCCTCGGAATTTACAAAAAAGAGTTTACAAGGGCAATTTTAATTTTGTCAAAAATGCTTGCCGACCTTGACGCCGCTGAACAAAAATTTATAAACAATGGAGGCGAATTCGTTGTTGAGCACACAAACAAGAATGGTAACACAAACCTTGAAAAAAATCCAGAGTATCAGATTATCGAAAATCTACGTCGTGACAGCATAGCAGTTATGCGTGAGTTAGGTCTTACTCCACAAGGGCTAAAACGATATAACGACAAACTGACAGCAAACGACAACAACAAAAAAGAGTCAAGTTTGGAAAGTGTGCTGAAAATGTATGGAGCTTAAGGATGCACCAAACTGGCTATATGTAAAGGCATATGTTGACAGCATTATTTCAGGTAAAAAAATTGCGTGCAAAATGTTAAAACTTGCCTGCGAAAGATTTTATAGAGATTTACAAAACCCCAATTACGATTTTGAGCCAAAAAACGCAGAACTGGTTATTGCAATTATCGAGCAGACTTTTACCCACCGCCAGGGAGAAACTATAGACGGAATCCCATTGCGCGGCAAGCCGTTTAAACTTGAGCCTTATCATAAATTTATTATCTACAACCTGTTAGGCTTTTATCTTGAAGACAAAAAAATAACACGATTTCACGAGGCACTTATTTTTATTCCTCGTAAAAACATAAAGACTACCTTTGCAGGAGCACTAGCTCACGCATTAGGTGTGCTTTATCGTAAATCAGGCACCAAAATTTACATAGTTTCCGCAGGACTTCCACAGTCGTTGGAGAGCTGGAATTTCATGCGCGAAAATGTGGAATGTGCAACAGACAGCGACAGATACAGAATAATAAACAACAACAACGAACACAGCATTACTGCAACCTTTGAAGATGGCGCGTATTACTGCAGAGCACTGGCAGCTAACCCTGATGCACAAGATTCATTCAACTGCAACATTGCTATCGCTGATGAGATACACGCTTTCAAAAAGCCTAAGCAATATAACCTGCTTAGGGAGGCAATGAAAGCGTACTCTAATAAGCTGATGATAGGTATTACAACCGCCGGAGACAATCAAAACTCATTTTGTTATCGCAAATTACAGTATTGCAAAAAAATTCTCCAACAGACAGTTAAAGACGAGCAGTATTTTGTTTTTATCTGCGAAGCAGATCCTGACGAAAGCGGCAACATAGATTATACAAACCCAACAATCCACGAAATGGCAAACCCTGCATATGGTGTTTCGATACGCCCGGACGAAATATTGAATGACAGTCTGCAGGCACAGAACGACCCGCAACAGCGAAAAGATTTTTATGCAAAGTCACTTAATGTTTATACAGCTGCTATTAAAGCATACTTCGACATCGAAAAGTTTAGACAATCCGACAACAACTACTCATGGACCGTAGGTGACCTAAAAAAGCTCTGCACAAAATGGTATGGTGGCACAGATTTATCAAAAATGTATGACCTTACAGCTGCTTGCCTCGTAGGACTTGTTGATGATGTTCTAGTAATCATCCCCCATTGTTGGTTTCCGATAGCAAGTGCTGCCACAAAAGCAGACGAGGACAGCATACCACTCTTTGGTTGGCAAGACGATGGCTGGCTGGATATGTCTAACGGAGCTACAGTAAATCACGCCGAGGTGGTTAATTGGTACATTAAGCAACGTTCGGCAGGATTTAAAATTAAACAAGTCGGGCACGATAGAAAGTTTTGCCGCGAATATTTTTTATCGATGAAAGAACATAAATTCAACATCATAGACCAACCGCAGTATTTTTATAAAAAGTCAGAAGGTTTTAGATATATTGAAAAAAAGGCGCTTGACGGTAAGTTATATTACCTACACGCAGAGCCATACGAGTACTGCGTACAAAATGTTAAAGCGATAGAAAAAACAGACGATATGATACAGTATGAAAAAGTACAAGGTGAAAGCAGGATTGATATATTTGACGCATCTGTATTTGCAGTGGTGCGAATGCTCGAAGACATGGAACATTACGACAAACTGAAAAGATGGTTTTAGGAGGTGATTGACATGTCAAAGAAAAAAGCAAAGAAAACGAGAACAAACCAACCTACGAGTGACCCTGTGTTGGTGTGGTTAAACTCAGACAGTGCAAAAAAGATTTTATTGCCTGAGGGCTATCACAGGCTATCAGACAACCAGGAAGTAAAAAAGTGTGTACATAAAATTGCAGACCTTGTAAGTTTAATGACAATTATGTTAATGCGCAACAGCGAAAATGGCGACATAAGGCTTAAAGACGAACTTGCAAAAAAACTAGATGTTTACCCAAGTAAAATAAGCACCCGTAAGCAATTTATCTATCGCATAGCGACACAAATGCTAACAGCCGGCAACAGTGTAGTAGTGCCTGTCCTCAGCACAGCTGGCTACTTCAAAGATTTTAAAATCCTTGAAACAGCAAAAACAACATATCACTCTGCCGACAATTACAACTACACAATCATCTACAACGGCAAACAATTTAATCCTGATGAGGTTTTGCATTTTAAGGTAATGCCAGATGAGGACACACCGTATATTGGCACGTCCTATGCAGAGCTCGTAAAATCAAGCATACAGACGCTTTCGCAGTCAACTGCAACAAAAATTTGTTTTTTAAAATCGGAATGGAAACCCTCGTTGATTATGAGTATTGCAGCAGACACAGAAGAACTCGCAGATGTACAACAGCGAAGGAAAATCCTTGATAGTTATGTATCCACAACAGAGGCTGGAGAGCCGTGGGTTATTCCGACTGGTGAAATTGACATAAAAGAAGTTAAGCCTCTTACGCTTAACGACTTAGCAATACAAGACAGCATCGAACTAGATATTAAATCTATTGCAAGCGCATTCGGCGTCCCTAGTTTCATGGTAGGCGTAGGAACATTTAACAAGGATGAATATAACAACTTTGTATCAACAACAGTAATGAGCATAGCGACAGAGATACAACAGGAACTAACAGCAAAGCTCCTGTACTCACCTGATATGTATTTTAAATTTAATCAAAAGTCGCTGATGCAATATCAGCTTACAGAAAAAATGTCTTTTGTTAAAGATATGCTCAGTTGTGGGATGTTAAACCGCAATGAAGGACGAAGTGAGTTTGACTACTCACCTGTCGATAATCAAGCGATGAATGAATACAATGTACTTGAAAATTTTATTCCGGTTGACCGATTGGGCGATCAAAAAAAGTTAAATAACGGAGGTAACAATAATGGCAAATAGAAGACTATGCTTTAACAGCGAATTTAAAGTCAGAGCTGATCCAGCGACAAATGGCAGCGAGAAAAAATATATAGAGGGCTACTTTGTTGTGTATGACACGGAAGTCCAGATTTTTGAAGGTTACTATGAGAAAATCGCGCGTGGAGCATTAGACGAAAGCATAGCGAACGATGATATACGATGTCTATTTAACCACGACACAGGCTTTGTGCTCGGACGCACAGGAAATAACACTGTAAGTCTAAAATCAGACGCAAAGGGCTTGTATGGGGTTGTCGAAATCAATCAGAACGACCGTCAAGCTGTAGACGTTTATGAGCGTGTAAAGCGTGGCGATATTGCTACCTGCTCGTTCGGCTTTTATGAAGAAGAAAGCGATCCGACAATCACTGATAACGTTATGCATAACATAGTAACAAAAGCTAAGGTTTTTGAAATATCGGTATGTCCATTTGCGGCATATGAAGATACAGAAATCACTGCGCGAACTAAGTCTTTTGCAGTTGACCGCAGAAAAAATTTATCACAAAGAAAAGCTTTGCTAAAAAACAGACTGGAGGCACTAAAAAATGCTAAAACAAATTAAACTACGAAACAATCTGCTTAAAAAGCAGACAAGGCTAAATGAGCTAATTAATCGTCAAACAGAGTTTAAAAAGCGTGAAGCCGAGCTGGAACAAGCTCTTGACGAAGCAGAAACAGATGAAGACACGCAGGCTGTTGATGAACAGATTACAGCACTCGAAACTGAAATAAAAGATATATCTGAAGACTTAGACGGCGAAATAGAAGCCCTAAAATCTGATATTGAAAGCATAAAATCAGAAATAAAGCAGATTAATGATGCCGCAAACAATAGCGAACCAACGCCAAGCGGCTCAAACGATGAAGGAGTGAACAGAACTATGCCAGCTATCAGCAAACAAGAGGTAAGGGAGCTAGTGAGAACAGGCGCTTACTATCGCGACAAAAATGTCGTGAAATTTTACGACGACTTAAAAAATTTAAGAGCAGTCGGCGGTGAGGGACTGACAATACCACAAGTAGTTATTAACCGCATAATGGATATTGTAGGTGACTATGCCACGCTGTACCCTCTTATCGATAAGATTACATGCTCTGGTACTGCCCGCATTTTGATTGATACAGACACAACACCGGCGGAGTGGCTAGAACAGAACAAAGCAGTAACACAGGGCGACGTCGGAACAATTACAAGCATTGACTTTGACGGATATAAACTTGGCAAAGCAACACTTATTGATGAATATATCATACAGGATAGCATTATCAATGTTGATGCGTATGTTGTTAAAAAGCTTGCAAGAGCAATTGCACTGGGCCTTGATAAAGCGATTTTGACCGGTGCCGGAAGTGCATCTAAACAGCCGGACGGTGTTATTACAAAATTGCCATCAGGAAACAAAATCACAATTAAGGACCCGGCGAATGTCATAGCACTAGCTAAGCCTCTTGCAAAAATTGACACCGGCGAGGATGCAACAGGTGAAATCGTTGCAGTTATGCACAGACAGACATACTACAACCGCATTCTTGATATCCTGGCAACAAACCTTAACGGCGGTATGGTTGGAGCTATCCCATCGTTTAACGAGCCAAATATCAACGGTCTGCGTGTGGTTTTCAACAACTTTATGGACCAAGATAAAATCTTATACGGCGACTTTAGCAAGTACACACTTGTGGAAAGGGAAGCTATGACTATTGAAAGCGACAAGTCTGTTAAATTCTTGGACGACCAGGTCGCTTATAAGGGTCGCGGCCGTTTTGATGGTAAACCTACGAAGCCAAGTGCATTTGTTTTAGCAACACTATCATTTACCGCAACAACGACTGTTGATAAGTAAAAGACGGCAAGAAAGGCGGTAATGGGTGATGCTCGTAGAAAACATACTGGCAATAGTCAAACAGGATTTAATGATTAAATCGACTTTGCGTGATGCTTACCTGCAACAGCTCATCATTGCTTGTTGCAAAGATTTACGCGGGCGTGGCGTATATATTGACGACAGCATAGAAGACACACTCTTGCTTGCGGACTATGTTACTCATCGTTACCGCCACCGCACGGAAGATGCTCCTCTGCCCCAGCACATACAATTGCGCTTAAACAACAAAAAATGCCGGAGGCGTATATATGACACTTGAAGAAATTATAGAAATAGAATTGCTTAAACAAGTTATAAACTCCGAAGAGCCCACAACTGCAACAGGCGAGCCAAACATAACAGAAAAATCTACAGCTGTTTACGCACAGCCGAAAAGCATCACACAAAATGAGTTTTATCAAGCTATGTCCAACGGCTTTAAGCCTGATTTTTGCCTGGAAGTAAACAGCTTTGAATATAACAACGAACGGTATGCACGCTGTGAAGGTGAAAGGTTTGAAATTTACAGAGCGTATCATAAGCTTGGAACGGAGAAAACAGAGCTTTATTTAAAAGCTATAGTAGGTGATACAAATGTCACTGCCGAAAAGTGTTAAGTTTAAAAAAGACGGCATTTTGTATGAAAACAATGTAGACAAAATTAAATACACAATGCATGAGCTAGCTCGTGCTGCGTTACGAGATACCGGGAAGTTTGTTTGCAGAAGCTGTCGCAGGAAGATTAAAAAGCGCACAGGTAAGCTGGCTAAGAATACACAGTATTGGGTGCTAAAGAAGCAAAAATACCCGTCGTTGCAGGTCGGCTTTAAGCCACAAGGATTTTATGGTGGGTATCAAGAGCTTGGTACATCTAAACAGCCTAAAATCGGAGCATTATCATCAGCTGTCGAAGGTAATATAGACACTATACGTAAAATACAAGCACAATATTTATCAGGCGTTTCTGATGATGATAGCTCGGCGAAAATCAACGAAAGCGAGACAATAGGAAATGACTAGGACAAACATAGCAAAAGCAATGCTAAACAGCTTACTGATAGAGCATTTTCGGAATGTATTTTACCGTCAAGGCTTTAGCAGCAATTATCCCAGGTGTATCTACGAAATCAAACGCACCAATCGGGAAAATGGCATCAATGACTATATCTTAACTCTTGATGTGTACGACAAAAATACATCAGACGGTATAGACAGTATGCTTGACGATTTTGAAAATTCCGCAGAACAGTTTATGTACTCAACTGACAAGAGCTATCTAAAAATCTACACAGTTGGTGCAGAACGCACACAAATAACAGATGAAGATAAAAACATCTGCCACACGCAAGTTAAATATAATATGAAAATAATAGATTAGGAGATGAAAATATGCCTAAAGTACCAATCAGGAAATTTCAAAATTTCACAGGTATAACAGACAACACAACAAAGCATATACAAATGGATGCAGGAGTTGTTTTCAAAAATTTCGCAGTAGGCACAGACACCTACGAAACAGCAAAAAACACAAATAAGGTTATTGGTGCAACTCAGGGCGGCAGCGAATTTTCGGCTGTACCGACAGTACGGCACATTGAAGTCGATGGCAAGCGCGGCAATTTAAAAGGTGATCTTGTTATTGATGATTGGGCAATAACACTTAAAGCAACATTTGTTGAAACGACCGTTGAAACTGTACAGGCTGCGCTCGGAGTATCTAGCGTAGACACAGAAGCTGTCGCAGGATACAGAAAAATCACAGGCGAATATTATGTAGTAGATGATGATTATATTGACAACATAACCTGGGTAGGACGCATTAAGGGAGCGGAAACTCCAGCTATTATCAAAATAGAAAACGCTTTATGCGAAGCAGGCTTGACATACGCTGTCACAGACAAAGGCAACGGCGTTGTTGAGGTTACATTTACAGCAAATGGCAAAAATACAGATTTTGATAATACCGCAAGTGCACCGTTTAGCATCTATATTCCGGAGGTCGCTGAATGAGAAAATTAATGTTTAAAGATGTATTTGCTGCTATGCGTATTTTGCGCACAGCAAATATTAAAAAGGAGCTTGCTAAGCTTACTGTAAACCTAGCAGATACGCAAGGCGAAAAACAAGATGAACTGCAAAAGAAGCTGGGAGTAGAGGCATTTGCAGTTTTATTAGAAAGTATATCTGATAAAACTGCAGAAAAAGCTTTGTACGAATTGCTAGCTGACATTTGTGAAGACAAGACAGAAGAAGAAATTGCGACACTTGATTTTGAACAAGTTATAATTTTGTTTAAAGAAATCGCAACTAGGAATGATTTAAAAAGTTTTTTCGCCTCTGTGCTCTCACTGACTACGAGAGCATAGATTTTGTTGCGAAAAGATACGCCGGTAATTTTTCAATATTTCGTGAAAACGACATTGAATTTGCTGCAAATCTATGGCAAACAGCACTAAATCAAGGTGCAAAAGAGATAGAGTTAGACTACTACTTTAAAACACACGCATACTTAGTTGACGATGGACAATTTTTAAAAAACGGAATTATCGGCAAGAACTCGCAAGGAAAAACAAAAGCGGAAATAATAAAAGATGTAAAAGGTATTTTGCAAGCTACAGCTGAAAGGGGTGATTAACAGTGGCACTTGAAGTTTTTAAGCTGTTCGGCTCGATTTTTATAAATACAGATGAAGCAGATACATCTATTTCCAAAACTGAAAAAAAGGCATCAAGCTTTAAAGAAAACCTAGGCAAAAGCATAGCGACAGCCGGAAAATGGGGTGCCGCTGTTGTAGGTGGCGCCACAGCTGCCGCAGGGGCCCTCGGTACAGTTGCGGAGGGTACAAGAGAATATCGTACAGAAATGGGCAAGCTTGATACAGCATACTCAACAAGTGGGCATAGCACAGAAGCTGCTACTGAAACATACAAAAATCTGTATGCGGTACTCGGCGACAGCGGACAATCTGTAGAGGCGGCGAATCATCTAGCTAAGCTGTGTGACACCGAAAACGAGCTACAGTCTTGGACCGACATTTGCACAGGTGTGTTTGCCACTTTTGGTGATAGCCTGCCGGTTGAAGGACTAACCGAAGCGGCTAACGAAACAGCAAAGGTGGGACAGGTAACAGGCCCATTGGCCGACGCTTTGAACTGGGCAGGTGTGTCAGAAGATGAGTTTAACAACAAACTTGCGGAATGCTCTACGGAGCAGGAGCGGCAACAGCTCATCACATCAACATTAACAGATCTATATTCTGACGCAAGTAGTCAATACAAAGAAACAAACAAGGACATAATGGCATCTAACGAGGCGCAGGCGACATTGTCGGAAACAATGGCAAGCCTGGGCGCAACTGCAGAGCCAATACTAACGAAGCTGGCAACAGTAGGTACACAGTTGTTATCGGCACTAATGCCGGCTATAGGTGTTATAGCCACACAACTTATGCCGCCGTTTATGCAGATGATAGATAGCATTTTGCCGCCACTTACAGAGCTTATCAATATGCTTATACCTCCTTTAACAAACATAGTCACCGCTATTTTGCCAATCTTTACTCAGCTTATTACGATGTTAGTACCACCGTTTGTACAAATTGTAGAGATGATACTACCGCTACTAACAAGTTTAATAGAGCCTCTGTTGCCTTTATTACAGCCAATTTTACAGCTGCTGCAGCCATTTATAGACTTGCTGCTAATGCTCCTACAGCCCCTTGTCGAGCTACTTAACATGATACTCCCACCTCTAGTTGAGTTATTATCAAATATGTTGAGTGCGATTTTACCGCCACTGCAGGCGGCTTTCCAGGGCGTTGCAAATGTCTTAGGCAGTGCCTTTAAAACAGCATTTGAATTTATTAAACCCATTATAGAGAGCTTAAAAAGTGCATTTAGCGGTATTATTACATTTATCAAAGGTGTTTTTACCGGCGACTGGAAAAAAGCCTGGGAAGGTATTAAGACCTTTTTTAAGGGCATATGGGACACTTTTTATAGCATTGTTAAAGCGCCAGTCAATCTGATCATTGACGGTATTAACGCACTGTGGAGCGGCATATATAACGCTGTTAAAGGTATTGTCGATTCCATAGGCGGTGTCGCTGGGGCCTTAGGTGATTTATTTGGGCAAGACTGGAGCTTCTCAATGCCGGAAGAACCTCCACTCATCCCAAAACTTGCCCGAGGTGGTATTGTTGATAAAGCAACAACGTTTGTCGCAGGCGAGGACGGTGCAGAAGCGGTCATACCGCTTGAACGCAACACAGAATGGACATCAACTGTGGCACATCACATTAAAGCTGAAACACAACAAACTCAACCAAGAGCTAACACAGATAAATCAACTATAGTAATCAACATAGAAAAATTTATCAACAACACAGAGCAAGACATTGACCGGCTTGCAGAATTAATAGACCGAAAATTAGCCCAAAAGGTACAACGGCGAGGTGTTATATTTAATGCTTAAGTCTCATTATTTTATTTGGAATAATAAAAACAGTTTAGATTTTGGAATCATAATACAGTCAGCGACGCCGCACAATAAACCTGACTACGACAGAGAATTTGTATCAATCCCTGGGCGTAATGGGGGCTATGTTAAATCAAATAAAAGATTTAACAATGTTAAAATAACATATAGTTGTGCTGTCCGGCAAAGTAATAATTTTAACAGCTACCACGATCAAATCGAACAAATCGCAGCATGGCTGCACGAATCATCACAAGCAAGCAGCTATTGTAAGCTTGAGGACAGCTACAACCCTAATAAATACAGATTAGCATTACTAACTGAAGCACTTGAGCTTGACAGAGATAATGCGATATATACATTTGATGTTGTTTTTGATTGCCAACCACAATTGTACCTTACAGCCGGTGACAATTGGCTAGATTTTAGCGCAGAAGCTTTAACACTAATCAATCCAAGTAATTATACTGCTCAGCCTAAAATCGTCATATCGGGCAACACAAGTGCGACAACGCTTAGTGATACATTAACTATAGATAATGTAACATACAGCTTTAAGACTTGGACAGGACAAAGCAGCAACAACAAGATGAATTATCTCAATGACATTATCTTAGACGCAGAAATTATGGACTGTTACTTATCAGACGGAACGCCGTGCAACAGATATTTATTAGCCGATAATACATCACCCGATAAATTTATTGAGTTGGGCAAGGGTAGTCATACAATATCTCACACCGGTAATTGTACAGTAATAATACAACCAAGGTGGTGGACAATATGATACCGCAATTATGGGATAAGACAGGTAGCTATTTAGTTGCGTGGTTAGCGGACACAATATCATGCACTGTCACAGAAGAAAAAAACAGCACATATGAGCTAAAACTTGAATATGCAAGTAGCGGAAAATATGCACTTGACATTAGTATTGATATGTTAATCCGATGTAAAGCAAACCAAATATCAAATTTACAGATATTTAAGATTTATAGCCTGGAAACAAGTCTGACCGGCAATGTTGTTATATGTGCGGAGCATATAAGCTACGGCCTTGCGGGCTATATTATGCCATTTACAACAAGCCTTAGATATAACAGCGTACAGAATATAGCATCTTTTATACGGACTAACAGCTATCTTGGATTAGGCAAATATACGCTTTCAGGCAATGTTTTGTCGACAGACTATTACACTCTTGTACAAACAGAGATTACCAGCATATCAGATTTTTTACTTAGAGAGAATGGAGGCTTTTGCTCAAAACATAATTTACTTTGTTACCGTGACAACTACGATATTGTACTACAAAGCCGGAGTGCGGGACAGTCATACCCACACATAACATACGGAGTAAACCTTGCAGATTACCAATGCACAGTTGATAAAACAACAACATATAATACTCTGCTGCCTTATTATCTGTGGAAAAACAGTAATGGTACAGTTAGGCTTATAACCATAGCTAATAACTCCCCTACGGCCTCGTCACAAAGTCTAAACAGTAAAAAAAATTTTGTTGAAATAACGCCGCTTGCAGCCGGCGAAAGCTACAGGTGCTTAGCGTTAAATGTTGCAGATGTAGTGGATGCAGAATATATAACAGATACTATAGCAAGCTCAGGATATATCAATCTTAAACCTATCGCAGATAATTATATCGCAGCACACAAAAGTGATTTAACAACTGCACAAGTGGTAACTACAGTAGATTTTGTTAATTTAGCAGACACAGAAAATTATAAAAATGTAATAAGCTTGCAACAGCTTGGCATGCACAGTGGTGCAGTATTATCTATCCCTCACCTTGGCATAGCAACAACAGTGTATGTTGTTGGCTACGAATATGATACATTATCAGAGCGTTACAACAGCATGACACTTGGTAATATAACAAGCAGACTATCAGATTTAATAGCAGGCGCAACAGCAAAACAGAGGCAAATATCAAACGATTTAAACTCTGTGCCTAGCTACCTACAGTCAAAATTATAATAGAGGTGATATTATTGACAGTAACAAAAAATATAACGCTGGAGTGCGATAAAACGCACCACAGCGAAATATTTTACGCGCAGCAAAATGAAAAGCTAAGTCGTAAATTTATCATTAAATTCACAGCCGGCGGCGAGCTGTTATCATTGACCAGCAATGACACAGTAAGAGCTGTCGTCAGCTATGATGGTAAAATCCTAGATACAATTAGCGCAACTGTAAACGCATCAACAAATACAGCTGTGATTACATTGACCGAAAAGTGCACGGCATACGCAGGAGATGTAAATATCCGCGTTGACATCACAAACGGCAGCATCATACTAAGTAGCAGCTATATATTTATTAAGGTTGGCCCAGCCCCCACAGGCACACTGACACCTGCAACTGCAAGGTACATTGACCCTGCGGCACTAGAGGCGCTTATGTGTTATCCAAATCTAGCAAACAATATTATGATTAACGCAAAAAATTTTAAGGATACAACAAACTGGTCAAAAGTCAACACGGGTACTATCGACGTAGCAGACGCCGTATTGGCGTTGTCGTCACAAGGCTCACTTGGCGTATATGGAAAATTATCTAAGGCAATAACCTTAGACGGCAACGGGGATAATCTTGTGCTTATTAAGATACGAGCAATGTCAATGTCAGACACAAAAATTGTGCCTTGTTGGCGGCTGACTGCAAACGGCGACTACATACATCCTGCAAGTGTAATAGCAAGTAACTTAACATCAGACACAGCGAGTGATGTGTACTGGACATTAAACACAAAAGATTGGCAAGATTTATGGCTCATTGCTAAAAGACCTGCAGCTGATACAGACTTTAGTTTAAATGCTGTCGGTTTGTTTGTGCGGTCAACTGCACAAGTCTTTGTATCACATTATCAAGTATTTTACAGCTTAGACTAGAGGTGGTTAAATGCGACAAATAACAATAACCTGTGCCGGCAACAGTGCTGTAGCAGATAGCTGTTTTGCCGGCTACCAGGGTGAGCATAATGCGACACAACTTAGTTGGGAGCTGTCCTATGACTTGCAAAATTACAACTACATCCTTGCTTTTGCACTGCCTGACGGTAACACGGAATCTATTATTATTGACAAGTACCCTATAGTCTATAGTTTGTCCCAAACAATAACGCAGCTTGCCGGCACAGTCACTGTACAACTCACCGTCCTTAACGATGACGGCGAGTTAATATATAAAACGCAACAGGTACAGCTGCATATCGCAAACAGCGTAAACATAGACAATACCGCTAAGCCTTATGCAAGTGAGCTTACGCAAGCGATTGAGCAGTTTATAATTGCAACAAAGTCGCTTGACAATATCTCAATTAGTGCCGAGCGCAAAGACAATTGCGTTACCGTATCTATCACTGACAAGGACAATAACACAAGCACTTATAACATATTTGACGGCAGCGACTATGTACTCACAGATAATGACAAGCAAGACATTGCAACTGTTGTCGCTGGCAATTTGTCAGACAAGCAAGACAAGCTTATCGCCGGTAAAAACATTAAAACTATCAATAATCAATCAATTTTAGGCGAGGGAAACTTAGCTATAAGTAGCGGTGCAAAGCTGATTGGCGAAGCAACAACAAGCGAGATGGTTTCGGTTATTGCGGTTAAGCCGATTGAGGAATTACAAGTAAATGGAGTTTATGTTTTACAAATCCATGGCGGTTTTAATGATCAAAACATGTCACTGACGAATGGATCCTGTCAATTAAGGCTCAGGGTTAGGGATAGCCAGAGAAGTATATATTCAACTATAATATCCGTTCAAACATTGTCGAAAACAGTTTTCAATCTCGGCTATGGGATGTTGTTTGTACCATCTAAAGATTATGTCGCTGGACAAATAAATAGCACTATTTTAAGGCGAAACGGCGAAACAACATTGGGCGAAAACAATGCAATAAGCTTTGAATTAGTAACAGAGGATAGGTTTTGGGTGAAAGATACTAACATTAAGATTTGGAGGCTTGTATGAAAATTTGCGTGAACGGAACTATAAGAGAGATGACAGCTGCCGAAGAAAAAGCATACAGAGAAGAAATTGTAACATATGATGGGAGCGTAGAGGGAAACGACAAATTAACTAAACTTGAAGAACAAATAACAGATATACAAGAAGCCCTGTGCGAGCTTTATGAGTCGATTGTATAATCTGGTTACTTTTTTATTAAGCAGCAAGGAGGTGAATGACATGGCAGTAATTTATGCAACTTTGATAGTAAAAGGCAAGCGCACTTATAAGAGTGTGCCAAGCAAACTTAAAAACGAAGTGAGAGAAATCCTTATTTCTCTTGAATGTGAAAATCTAGTAGAGGAGTGATAATAAATGCCTATTAGTACAAACCAAATAAAAAAAATAGTAGCTATAGCCAAGTCGCAAGCAAGTAACGGTCCGTATAAGTACCGTAAATGGTATTATGGCAGTGAGCAGCATGGTGTTGCTTGGTGTGCAGTGTTCGTCAGCTGGTGTCTTGCTCAAGCAGGTATTAGTCAAATAAAAACAGACGGTGCCGGATGTTTTGCGAGAGAGTATAGCAATTGTGGCAAATGGTATGAGAGTGAATACAGCGATAGCTCGACTATGCCAAAAGCAGGCGACATAGTAACATTTACTTGGAACTATGCAGGCAGGTACCCTAACCAAGATAGATACTACAGTGACCATGTCGGCATCGTATATGCAGTGGACAGCAATTACATATACACAGTCGAGGGTAATGCAGGCAATAGTAACGATACAAGCACAGTTAAGCTAAAAGCATATAATCGTACAAGTGGCTGTATTAACGGATATTTTAGATTATATACAACAGATGATAGCAAGGAGGACGACGAAATGAATTTTAAAAAGGGTGATAAATCAGACGGGGTTTTGGCATATAAGTCATTACTGCAGCAGGGTCAGAAATTGGGCATAATTAAGTCCAAGGTAGACAATACAAACAGCTTTGGCGGCGGTACTTACAAGGCAACCTTGGAAGTGCAGAAAAAGTTCAAGCTTGAGCGGGACGGCGTTGCCGGTAAAAACACAATCACGGCTCTTAGAAACGCTATAAACAAGGCCTTGAGCAACGTTTCTATCGGCGGTACAATGGTAAAAGGCGACATTAATTTAGGCGTATATGCGGTCAAGAGGAGCTTGCAAACAGCACACACGGCAGGCATTATCAAGAGCAACTGTGACAGTAAAAACGGCTTTGGCACCGGCACAGAAAAATGTGTTAAAGAGATTCAAAAAATTGCAAGGCTAAAGCAGTCGGGCGTTGTTGATAAAGGCGTCATTAATGCAATTAATAACCTAATAGAAAAGAGGTTGACAAAGTGAAAGAAAATGTGGTACAAGCAATAATAGCTACTATCGCGGCAGGAATATCAGCGTATTTTGGCGTTATTGCGATACCAATTGTAATGCTCATAGCTGTCATGATTGTTGACTACTTTACAGGTATGGCAGCCGCAGTACATTTAAAAACTTTTAGCAGTAAGGTAGGCTTGTTTGGCATCGTGAAAAAAATTTGCTATGGTGCGCTAGTCGTGGTAGGTATGAGTATTGATTATCTTACATACCTTGTAGCAAGCCAATTCGGATATGAAGCATCAACAATCTTTTTTGGATTAGTAGTAACAATGTGGTTGATAGTAAACGAACTTATCTCCATACTCGAAAATCTTGTTAAGCTTGAGGTACCGGTTCCTGCCCCACTCACGAAAATTCTCAGCAAGTTAAAAATTGTGGCTGAAAATAAATTAGAAGATGAAACTAAATAAAGCTATAATTGGCTCTATATAATTAAAGTCCCCCTAAAATGCCCCGCCCCCCAAAAAGTTAGATTTTTAGGTTTAACTTTTGGGGGTCACCTCAAATAAGGGGACTTTTTGAACAGATAAAAATCCCTAGAATTTCACACTCTAGGGATTACTACTCCGAACACACCGTCTACAAAAACAAATAGGAGTTCGGATTGATTAAGTTTTGGCTCCCCCAACTGGGCTCGAACCAGTGACATCATGATTAACAGTCATGCGCTCTACCGACTGAGCTATGGAGGAATATCGGTATATTGTATTTTGCTGTCTGTATTAATATATGCAAACAGCGGTATAAAATACACAAATGTTGGCGTTTTCCTATTTTCCCGGGCCGTCACCAGCCAAGTATCTTCGGCACTACTGAGCTTAACTTCTGTGTTCGGGATGGGAACAGGTGTACCCTCAGCGTCATCAACACCAACTTTGCTTTGTAGGTTTCCCTACATATATATTTATCACACCTTAGTGCGTAAATAACTATTTATTTTTTCAGAGCCTTACACTGCTTTGTACTCTCACCGGTGACTCGTGGGGGAATCGACCAAGGGTTTCACCCTTGCCTGCTCGTGCTCTCGCACTCACATCTTTTCGCTAAAAACATTTCACCGAAATGTTTTCTTTACGCTCAAAGCCCTCTCGGGTTCGATTTCCTACATTCTACTGTCACTTTAGCTTGCAATTCACACTGCTTTGTGCTCTCACTGGTGACTCGTGGGGGAATCGAACCCCCGTTGCCGGCGTGAGAGGCCGGAGTCTTAACCGCTTGACCAACGAGCCATTTACTCGAGGTCAAAGGCTTTTATGCTCCATTGCCTCGGTTTTGGTGCACCATCAGGGACTCGAACCCGGGACACCCTGATTAAGAGTCAGGTGCTCTACCAACTGAGCTAATGGTGCATATCCTTTATGCAGTGCTCTTTTGCACCCTGAAAACTGAATAAAGAATTGCAGATGATTTGAGCATTTAAAG